>OJBM01000200.1_pt1 | contig 23736 bp, 23 predicted proteins | sample 1591061 | NCBI WGS metagenome assembly OJBM01 (sample SAMN05416872, study PRJEB24817) | seawater metagenome | isolation source: Sea water | place: Canada:Atlantic | collected 2013-11
TCTTCGTCGGCAGCGTCAGATGTGTATAAGAGACAGGATTATTTCTAAAGTATTTGGTTTTACTGCCGATAATTTACTGTCATTTACACAAAATTTAGAGGCTGTTATGGATTCAATATCTTCAGGGAAGTACACCCAAGGCGCTGAATTACTTAGCGCATCAATGAGTAAAAACCAGCAGAAACAAGAAGGTAAGATGGCATTGGCATTAATTGAAGCTGCTGCAAGCAGTAGCCCAGCCCAATCAAATTTACCAAGCCCAACAGCAACCATGGGTAATCATATCAATATAAAAGCGTAAGTTTGCTAACTATTGAAATACAAAAAAGGCGATTATTAATCGCCTTTTTTATGATTAAATTGGCATCACGCGATTTCGCCCTTGCGCTTTCGCTTTGTATAAAAGATCATCTGCTCGCGCAATAAAGCTCGTCAAATTATCCCCTGGCGTAAACTCAGAGACGCCAAATGACGCACTAATATGATCAATTAATTTGGTCGTTCGCTTATCGCGGAGTGTGAGTTTATCAACAAGTTTACGCAATGTTTCAGCATACTGCCTTGCCTGTCTTAGCCCGCTATTAGGAATTAATATTGCAAACTCTTCGCCGCCAAACCTAAATGCCATAGCACCATCCCGCGTAGCATCAAGCAATCGACGTCCAACGGCTTTGAGAACTTGGTCCCCCAACAAATGACCATATTCATCATTAAACTTTTTAAAATGATCAATATCAGCCAGAATTAGGCAAAGCCCTTTATTATCTGTTTTTAATAATGTCGATAATTCGGTATCAAATGAATGACGATTAAGTAGACCTGTTAAAGAATCATACAGCGCGAGTTTTTGGCTTTTGTGCAATTGAGACTTTAATGACTCAATTTCTTCTTTTGCTTTGTCTAAACTGTTACTAAAAAACTGCGTCGCATTGCGAATAGCTTTCGAGTCACCATCAAGCTCTCTAATTAAACCCATCACTTCTTCAATAGACCAACCTTCATCTTCAACACGATGCAAATTCGAAAACGTTTTATCGATGGTATTTTGAAATTTATTGGCATCAGAAGAAGTATCTTTGATAGATTGACCAAGTTCTAGCAACATGGCTTCAACACTTTCACGCATTTTCCAAGTTCCCGACTCTATTTCATCAGCAACAAACCGACGATATAGTGTTTGCGCTTGCACAGGGGGGAAAATTGGATAGTTTTTAAGTAACTCATCGAGTTCTGATGTTAGCTGCTCATCATCATTACCAACATAGGAATACCATAATGCATAATTCATAGGCGTTGTTGCCACATGATGCTTCATCATTAATGGCACTACCTTTTTTAATCGCTTGGTGGATTCCGAAAAAATATCATCACTCATAATAAACTCTCAACTCGATACATTTCTTTATCATAGCCTAAATTGCTCATTGATAAGCAATTTAATCGACAAGTTGTGAAATAGATTGATCTGTCTTTACTTGAAGATAGTGCCACAATGTTTTGACTCGCAATAATTCCATCTTGTCTCGTGGCGCTGCAATCCAAAATTGACGAACAATATCCAAAGCGTCGGGCAGCACTTCCACAAGCCCTTGTTTTTTATTCGCTAGAAAACACGGCAAGATCGCTATCCCCATGCCTGACTCAACGGCAGTCGCTTGCGCGATGACACTAGAACTTTTAAAGCGTGGTTTTATTTGCGGCAAAAATTGCTCCAAATAACATAGTTGTCGACTAAAAATTAAGTCGTCAACGTAACCAATCATTTCATGCTCAGTAAGTGATGCTAACGACTTTATTTCGCTGTGACGCGCAAGATAACTTTCGCTGGCGTAAAGTTTTAAGCGGTAATCACATAGTTTCGCGACAACGAGTGATTCACTGGTTGGCTTATCAATAGTAATGGCAATATCCGCCTCATGATGCGCTAATTTCACTGAACGTTGCAGTGGCAGCAACTCAATATTTATCTGCGAATGAGACGCCATAAACTCAGTGAGTTGGCTGGCAATAAAGTAATTACCAAAAGCATCCGTCGTCCCCAATCTAATATCGCCAAACTGTTGTAAATTTTTGCCTTGCAATAATTCAATAGCACTTTGTGTTTTCTGCTCCATTTCTAGCGCGGTTTGCAATAATTGACTACCGTGTTGTGTTAATTTATGGCCTTGATTTTCACGAGTAAATAACTGTGTCCCTAATACTGACTCCAATTTATGAAGTCGACGAGACACGGTGGATGAGTCTACTCCTAGGCGTTTTGAAGCGCCTGTTAGTGTTTCACTTTTTGCCACTTCCAGAAATATTTTTAAATCTTCCCAATTCATTTTATAGCCATTCGTCTAAATCGTTGCATATTTGCAAGACTGCCTTGCAACAACATCTATTGTCAAGTAAATCAGAGCTAGCTATGCTGCTACATACTTAACTTAACGCTAAAAATAGAAAAAGGATAATCCCATGTCTATGCGCCGTATCCCTATGCTAATCAATGGTGAGCATGTTCAATCAACTACCGATCGTTGGGTTGATGTTCTAAATCCAGCAAACCAAGAAGTGGTTGCACAAGTTCCAATGGCAACAATTGAAGAAGTTGATGGTGCTATCGAAAATGCACATGCAGCGTTTCAATCATGGAAGAAAGTATCACTAGGCAATCGCATGCGCATTATGCTTAAGCTTCAGCACCTTATTCGTGAAAATACGACTAAACTGGCTGAATTAATTACGCTTGAGCACGGTAAAACACTCCCAGATGCTGAAGGTGAAGTGGCTCGCGGCCTTGAAGTTGTTGAACACGCGTGTTCTATTACGTCATTATCGTTAGGTGAAATGGCCAATAACGTTGCGGGCAATATCGACGTCCATACCTTGAAGAAACCATTAGGTGTTGGCGCTGGTATTACGGCATTTAATTTCCCTGTTATGCTACCGTGTTTTATGTTCCCACTGGCCTTAGCAACAGGTAACACCTTTGTTTTAAAACCATCAGAGCAAGATCCATCATCATCTCTTTTCTTAGCCGAACTTGCACTAGAAGCTGGTATTCCAGCCGGTGTGCTAAATGTCGTTCACGGCGGACCAGAAGTCGCTGATCGTTTATGTTCTCATCCGCTAATTAAAGCGGTATCTTTCATTGGTTCTAGCCACGTTGGTAAGCACATTTACGAACGTGCAAGTCACTATGATAAACGTGCTCAGTGTATGATGGGCGCAAAAAATCACTGTATCATCATGCCTGATTGCGACAAAGAACAAGCAATTAACAACATTTTAGGAGCAGCTTACGGCGCCGCAGGTCAACGTTGTATGGCTAATTCAGTGGTTATTCTTGTTGGTAAAACACAAGAGTGGTTAGACGAGATTGCAAAACGTAGCCATGATATGAAAATTGGACCTGGCACCGATCGCAACGCCGATTTGGGCCCAGTAATCACTCCCGCTGCTAAAAACCGCATTACCAGTTTAATTAATAGCGGTGTCGAGCAAGGCGCTAATCTAATGGTTGATGGTCGTGACTGTGTTGTTAAAGGTTATGAGCAAGGTAACTTTGTTGGCCCAACTATGTTTAGCGGTGTCAAAGCTGACATGGATATCTACACGCAAGAAATTTTTGGTCCCGTATTATTAGTATTAAGTGCTGATACGTTCGAAGAAGCCATCGATATTCTTAACGCTAATCCAAATGGTAACGGCGCTTCAATTTTCACTAACTCTGGTTACTTTGCGCAGCGTTTTGAAAATGAAGCAGACGCTGGCCAACTAGGCATTAATATTCCAATTCCAGTGCCTGTTGCTTACTTTAGTTTTACTGGTTCACGTGCCTCTAAACTCGGTGATTTAGGCCCTAATGGCAAACAAGCTATTGCATTTTGGACTCAAACTAAAACGGTATCGACACGTTGGTTCGCACCAGATGAAGAAGCTGGTGAAGTAAACACCACCATCACGATGAAATAAGTAACACTATTTAGACAATAAATAAAAAGGCCGCTAACAAAATTAGCGGCCTTTTCGTTTCCTAAGTAAAAAGTGTTATTTTACGATTTTCATTTCTTCAATTAGGTTGTCAGCACCATAGTGCTCCATTAACCACAACATGTAACGCACATCAACGTGAATTGCGCGAGTAATACGTTGATTGAAGTACCAATCTTTAGTTATTGACTCATAAGTAGAATCAAAGTTTAAACCCACTAATTCACCACGAGCGTTCATTACCGGCGAGCCTGAGTTACCACCAGTTGTATCAGCACTTGATAAAAAGTTAACAGGCACCGAGTTAAACTCGTTTAAGATTTTCTCATGACAGCCAAATAGCTTACAGTGCCATTTTGAAGGGAACTGCTTCTCGACGTATTTTTGCGCATAGTTGCCGTAATCACGATCATTAATTGCTTTAATTAACGGCGCAGGAGCATCAAATGGGAATACACCAGTTGCTTTAGCAGCAAGCCCTTCAAGTGACGTAAATGGCGTTTTATACACACCGTCTGCTGCTGGGTATCCATCAACGGTACCAAAAGTTACACGCAGAGTGCCATTCGCATCAGGGTACACAGGTTTTCCTAGGCTACGGTTAAAGGCAATGATTGCTTTCATGTACTCTGGGCGCACTTGCGCCAACTGACCAGCCATTTCTTTGCGCTGTGCTTCACGTTTCATATTAGAATCATATAGGGCAACCGCAAGTTTAATGAACGCATCATCAGATTGCTGGAAGTCTTGTACGCTTTTCCCCACCCAACTTAAGCGCGTATCATAATCAGCCAATTGTGAACCCGCATAGAACTTAGCTAATACATCATTAATTTGTGCATCAGTCATGTCGCTCGTTAAACCAAGCGCTTTATCAAATGCTGCCACTCGAACACTGTCACCTTGGCTCAAGTATTCACTGATATACGTTTGCCATAACTGTTGATCAACACCCGCATCAAAACGTGTTTTTAGGCGTTTTAGACCAGATTTAATGCGGTTAATGTCACGAGCTTGATAACCTGACTCTCGCTCACTGTCTGGCTTTTCACTTTCAATCGCTAGACGATACAAACGTGATGCAGCACTAAGTAAGCTTGAGCTAGCCGCATAGTTTGCATAAAAACTCTGTTTAGCGCTTGCTTGATTTTTCTCTATCAACGCAGACAACTCGCCATGAGTTAATGAATATTGCGCACGAGAATTATCTTTAGCAATCCAGTTTAATAAATCTTGCTCTTGCTTAAGCTTAATGCCGTGAATATCAGTGGCTTTAAACCCATCCATTAATCCCATGCGTTTTTTCATGCGATTATTAATGCTTTTAACCGTCGATGAATACTTTACGTCAAGGGCTGGTTTGTCTTTCGTCGCAAATGCGATAGTGTCTAATGTTTTGTTATACATTGCCACTTGTGCTGGATAACTCCAACTGCCTGCAAAATCAATTTCGCTCGCTAATTTATAACGGCTGGTGCTCCCCGGATAACCCGCTAAAATAACGCCGTCACCTTTTTTAACGCCATTACCGTTAACGGTTAAATACGACTTAGGTTTAAATGGCACATTGTCTTTGCTGTAATTTGCGCTTTTACCATCTTTATCGACATAAGCACGAATAAAGGTGAAATCAGCGACGTGGCGCGGGTACTCAAAATTATCGATGTCACCACCAAAATTACCTAATGAATCAGGCGGCGCGTATACCAAGCGTACGTCTTTGATCATTAACTGCTTTAATAAGAAATACTCCATGCCATGATGGAATGAACGCACACTACAACGATAATCATCACTAGTTTCACATGCTTTTACTAAGGCTTTACGCTTGTTAGCAATAGCATCAAAACGTGCTTTACCCGTTAATTCACCAAGTTCAGCGACAACCTTATCAGTTACATCAGTCACTTCTTCGGTAATATAAACACGTTGGCGAGGGCCACCTGATAATTCCTCACTCATGGTTTTCGCTAAGAAACCTTTTTTGATCAAATTGTTTTCTGGTGTTGAATTGTTAGCTATTGCGCCGTATGCACAGTGATGATTTGTGACGACTAAACCATTTGGTGATACAAAAGATGCAGAACAACCACCAAGTCCCACTACAGCATTAAGGGGATATTTGTCGAGCGATGAAACTTGTTCAGCTGATAATTGCATCCCAATACGATCAAATTCGTGTTGCAGTTTTTTAATTTGATGAGGCTGCCACTGCCCCTCATCTGCAAATGCACCAAAAGCCGTCAATGCCGCGGCAATAGAGACAATTTTTTTCATTATTATTTTCTCAAAGAGTTAAAAACGCTGATTATTCTACGTTAATCACACCTAAAAAACCGCAGCTGTTGATTGTAAATTGTATAAAAAGATTGCAAAGATTCTTTTTTAGAACTAAAGTGATATCACTTTGACATCACAAACAAATTAAAGTGAGGTATATTATGACGACACATACAACTGAAAAAACAGGCTGGAGCACAAGCGGATACCCTATCGTAGGGCTATTATTACTCAATATCATTATATTCTTCACTGCAATGCTCAACATTGATGGTGAACAAAAGCTATTCTTCATTGCATTATTACCAATAAGCATTTTTATTGGCGTGGGCTTTTATATGGTTCACCCAAAGCAAGCACGCGTACAATTACTGTTTGGTAAATATCAAGGCACTGATACGAACACTGGTTTACGTTGGTCTAATCCGCTTTACGTTAAAGACAAAGTATCATTGCGCGTGAGAAACTTTGAGAGTGACAAGCTTAAAGTTAACGATCAACTTGGTAATCCCATACAGATTGCATCCGTTGTTGTGTGGGAAGTTGTTGATAGCGCTGAAGCATTGTTTGAAGTCGATGATTACGAGAGTTTCGTCAGCATTCAATCTGAAGCCGCATTAAGAAACTTAGCGACTAACTATCCTTATGATCAACACGATGGTGACGATCAAGTGTCGTTGCGTTCACACGCGAACCAAGTTGCTGGCGCTTTAAAAGAAGAAATTCAATCACGTTTGGCTAAAGCTGGCGTAAAAGTTATTGAAGCGCGTATTAGTCACCTTGCTTATGCCCCTGAAATAGCGAGTGCTATGTTGCAACGTCAACAAGCAGCTGCGATAATCGCCGCCCGCGAACGCATCGTCGAAGGCGCTGTAGGCATGGTTGAGCTAGCATTAACTCGCCTAAGCGAAAAAGAGATAGTAACGCTCGATGAAGAACGCAAAGCAGCTATGGTTAGTAACTTGCTCGTTGTTTTATGTTCCGATAAAAATACTCAGCCTGTTGTTAACACTGGTTCGCTATATAACTAATTATTAGGAATTTATCCATGACCAAGCGCAAAGCCTATCCACTTCGCATTAACGAGGATATTTTGGCGGCCGTGCAGCGTTGGGCAGATGATGAACTTCGCAGTGCTAATGCACAAATTGAATATATATTGCGTCAAGCATTAGTAAAAAGTGGCCGTGTAAAACTCGTCGACAAGGTGATTACTGAAGTTGTTGATGTGAAAAAAGATAAAGAATAAACAAAAAACCACAGCCAAGGCTGTAATACCCAATAGTTAAGGTTTTTAGTGTACTTGAGGCGTGGTTAACTCCCGTTGTTTAGCATCTTAAATTAGAAATTGACCAATGCAAAAATCAGGGACGATTTTTGAGTATTTGCCGCAGGATGCGGATCAAATATGTTATTGAACAGACAATTTATCATTTAAGAATCAATGCTAAACCTAAGGGTCGCCTTTCTTTTGGTTACTTTTCTTTGGCGACGCAAAGAAAAGTAACTGGTGTGCTTAAGGCTTATTTCAAATAAAAAGATGAACTTCATAAGCACACCAACTCATTCCGGTCTATCAAAGTTTTCGCTTAAATGACAAACATTACACCAAAAGCGGTGTTTTTTTTTGCTGGCAAGAATTCAATTGCTACTGAATACGCGTTACTTTATAACCTGCTTTAGTTAGCAAGGTTGGTACACCATACTCACCAATCATATGTGCAGCACCAACCACAACAAATGTTGATTTTTTATCATTAAACAGTTTTCCAAGTTTTGGGATCCAATTTTGGTTTCGTTTAATAAGCATATCTTCCATCTGCTCAGCACTCATTTGCTCAGCCATTAACTGCTCAATGCCATCCATTTTACCTTGTTCCCACAAGGTAATTAATTTCAATGCCTCTTGTGCTGGTAAATCAATTATCTCAATCAACATTTTCTCATCAGAAAATGTCTTTTCAAGCATATCAATTTGAAATTGAGCTGTTTCCAGCTCTATCAATGGCATATTCTTTTGTTTTGCACGCGCAATAAACTGAGCATCCACGCCATATTGGGGGGCAAGCTGCGCTTTTAAGAAAGGTAAAACACTCACTACAGTCGCCGCAGCCCAAGGCTTGTAAGGCTCAACAACTTGAATTGGCATGCCCATGCTAGCCATATGTGCTGAGAGCTTTTGATAAGTAGCTGCCGTCAGTTCACTTTTAAGTGTTTTTCCTTTCGGTAACATCATTTGTTGTTGCATTGCCATTGCAGTGGTGGCATTTGTGGCATCTAATTCAACAACTAACTGCTTTGTATTGGCGAAGCCGTTCATAATTTCTGGTGATAACGGATACCATTGACTCGCACCTATATGAACCGAACCGAGCATATAGCTTGTCGTTCCTTGGTGCTCGACTTTCCAAAATGCTGGTTTTGCCCCTTGTGCCATTGCAGTTAATGAGATGAGCGCTAACGTAGCAACCGTAAAAACACGCTTAAAAACCTTGCTAAATAACATACTTTTTCCTTGTAAATTCAGTTAAGTGAGTCACTTTACGATATCTAAAAAAAAAGCACCATCATTTATTATGACAGTGCTTTATTCAACCAGAGGTTATTTAGTGTAAACGGATACCGTCACTTTCAATGCTAATAACACCTGCTTTTAATAAATTACCAATAGATTGCTTAAATTTCTTTTTACTAACCCCAAATAAGCGGCTAATAATTTCAGGCGAACTTTTATCACTAACGTGAGTAAAACCATCATTTTGTTTCAGAAATTTAATAATCTTATTGCCTAATTCATCATTGGTTGAATAGCCTGGTTTTTCCAGTAATAAATCGATTTTATCGTCATCACGTATGCGATTAATGTACGCCTTGGTTCGATAACCAATACGTAGTTCTTTAAAGACTTCGTTGCGATATAACACGCCCCAATGAGCGCCTTCAATGGCCGCTTTATAGCCCATGTCAGTATGATCGCAAATAACAATTTCAACTTGTTGATGCAAATCGTAATTGACTGGTTCACGATGTAAACGTTTATCTAATTTTGTTGATGCAACAATACGGTTACTGACATCGACATATAATAAGACTAAATATGATTTACCTTCTTCTAAACGTTCAGCTTGCTCAGCAAAAGGCACTAAAAGTTCTTTTTCCAAACCCCAATCAAGAAACGCACCGATACTTGTTACGGCATTAACACGTAAGCTAGCAATGTCACCCACTTGCGCCTTAGGCGTCTTAAGAGTGGCAATTAAACGATCTTCTGAGTCTTTATAAATAAACGCATCAACTTCGTCCCCGACTTCTAGCATTGATTCAACAGCGCTATTGGGTAACAGAATTTCACCTAAATCTTGGCCATCGAGGTAATAACCAAAATCAACTTCTTTAACAACTGATAAAGTATTGATACGACCTAATTGAACTAAACCTCGTAAGCGAGATTCTCTTAACCTTGACATGGTTGCTCCTGCGCGGCGAAACGCGTGGTGAGATATTCATTAATATCAGATGATTCATACATCCATTGAACATCACCATTAGCATGTTCAATACGTAAACAAGGGACTTTCGGAGAGCCACCTTCTGCTAACAGCTCTTCTTTGTGTGGCGACACCTTGGCATCTTTTAGAGCAACGTTAAGTGACAATCGCTTCATTTGGCGACGAACTTTAACGCAAAATGGACATGCAGCAAACTGATATAGCGTAAGAGACTGTGTTTGCTCGTCAACCTGTTGCTGTATTTGCGCATCGCGCTTTAAACCACGTGGAGAAAAAACAAAACTAAGCAGCAAAATAATACGACCTAAGATCCAACGAACAATAAACATGTCTAACCCTCAACTAAAAAATTGGCGGCGATAATAACACAATGCGCTAATGATCTCACTGGCTGATTATGGTAGTTGTGATGCTTGTTCAACCATTGTTTTCCCCAATTGAGCGACCAATGAGTTTAGTGATTCAACCGCGTGTGCGTAACCGTCATCAGTTAACGTTTTACTTAAGTGAAAATCATGCTGCGCCATCAGTTCATCACCCAAATACAATTTGTATTTTCCGGCAAAGGTTACTGAAGAATCATGGCTTGGATAAAACTTTTCGACATAAAGCTCTGCGGTATAGCAGTCTGATGCTGCTCTACAACGAGAAAAGTGATGCTCATCAGCACGAATTTTACTTTGTGAACTATTAATATCATTAATCAAACTACGGCTAATCCCCTTATCAATAGGCTCTGCCCATAATTGATAACGCGTGGTGACTAGTTCACCATTTTCTTGCTCAAACACAATGCTCGATTGCTTAAGGTAATCCACCACAGCGATACGCTTTATAAGCAATTGCTTTGCACTAAAATCGACTTGAGCGGGTTTAGGACCTTTAGATAACTGAAAAATATTGATTGATTGCGACGTAGATTGACACCCAACCAGCATTAACAAACACAGACTTAAAATCACTTTATTCATTATTCTATTTCCCTTTAGGCTGAGGATCTTCATCCACCTGCCCTTTAAATATTAACGCATTAGGTTTATTGTTAAGCTCTTTAATCAATGGTTGAATATCACGCATTAATTGCTGGAATTGCGATAAGCTTTGCTCAAGTTCACCATATACTGGCGCTTGATGATTATAGCTTTCAAGGGTTTTACTCAATTGCGATAAGGTTTTATTAACTGATTCAGGAATAGCCTGTGTCTCTTGTGCGTTAATCAATGCTTTCACATCAGCAACAGCTTCATTAAGCCCAATCATTGTACTGTTTGCGCTAGCAAGCATTTGATTAATGTTATCGACCGTCACTTCAATTGGCATTGACGAAAATTTATCTAAAATATCAAATACTTTCTCTTCTATTTGCGCTAATGAGCCAGCCATCGATGGCATCACAGGCCAAGATTGATACGTTTCTACCTGATGTTGTGAATCTAAGGTGTAATAATCTAAATCAACGAATAAACTGCCTGTCAATAATGAGCCTGATTTTAGGGTCGCTCTAAGTCCCTGCTCTGTCCATTTATCAATATATTGTGCAATTAAATCAACCGATGTCTGTTCATCAGGCAAACCGAGCCTTGCAGGTTCAAATTTAATGAGCACAGGAATACGCTGTTCATTACTTGCTAAAATATCCATTGTTAGCGTGCTATCAATTTTCGCAACGGTACCAACGCGAATACCTCGATACTCAACCGGTGCACCAACATCGAGCCCGCGGATAGAATCTTCAAACATCACAATAAACTCTTTCGCCTGATATTGTCTTCTTTCATAAACACTATCTGCGTCAGGGTATAAAATATGCGCTCGCGCAGTATTAATAGCATTGCCTAATGGTAAATCAATGGGAACATCAAAAGTCACACCACCACTTATAATTGATTCAAGCGAGCCAACATTGACCTTAATTCCTTGCGTTGTTGCGTTAAAATCAACACCACTGCTGTTCCAAAAATAGGTATTTTCTGTCAGTAATTCACTGTAGGGAGACTTTACGAAAATTTGGTAATGTACTCTACGATTCTCAATATCGAAGGTCGACTTCTCAACACGGCCTACTTCAAAACCTCGATATAAAACAGGCTCACCAATGCTTAATGAATTGCCTTGTTCACTCACCAAATCAAGACGAGTTCCAGGAACCCCAAAGCCAGTAATTGGCTCTTGTTCTAAACCAGTGTAGGTTGTGCTTAATTCACTGCTGTTTCCTGGCACAAATTCAATATAAGAGCCAGACATCAAAGTACCTAACCCTGAAATTCCGCCACTACCAATACGAGGTTTCACCACCCAAAAATTGGCATCTTCAGTCAACATGTCAGCAACTTGTTGGTCGAGCTGAATATGAGCAATAACACCGTTGCCTTGTAATCTCACATCTTTCACAAAACCAATATCAACATCTAAGGTTTTAACGCGTGTTTTACCTGCAACCAATCCCTCTGCCGTTTCAAAAGTAATAGTAATAGCAGGCCCGCGATTTACGTAGGTATCAATAACCATCCAAGAAGCAATCGCCAATGCTAAAAATGGGATCAGCCACACTTTCGAAATACGATTATGTGTTTTTATCTCGGCCATCATAGGTTGTGGCACTTGCGTCTCACTCATTTCTTATTCTCATTCAAATAAATTAATTTCATCGACCATCATCGGTCGCATTTACGATCAAAGTCGTCCCACAACACTCTAGGATCAAAAGATTTAGCAGCTATCATCGTTAAAACAACAACACCAGCGAAGGCGATAGTGCCAGAGCCCGGCTGAACATTTAGTAAATGATCTAACTGAATTAGCGCCACCAAAATTGCAACAACAAAAATATCAACCATCGACCAGCGACCTATCAATTCTGTTAAACGATATAACTTCAGTCGTTTAGCTGGGCACAATAGACCAGAGAAATATACCGAAAAACATAACATAAACAAAATGATAAATTTAATAATTGGTACCAAGACACTGGCAATAAATACGACAATAGCAATAGGTTCAGAGCCTTCTTGCCACAACACAATGATTCCGCCAACAATGGTATTGTATTCAACTTGTCCCAACTTTTCAGTCACCATCATCGGCCACAAATTAGCGGGGATGTATAGCAACAAAGCCGTTATTAAGTAGGCCATTGTTAATTGAAGATTCAACGGTTTTCTTAAATGTAATTGTGTTTGGCAGCGGGGACACTTCTCAAGTTCAATCGGTGACACCAAACTGCATGAAGAGCAATTAGCAAGTTGCTGACTTGCAGCAGACTGACGGCAATAATCATTCATCGATGCGCCTCATCTATCCAATGCCAAAATTGATAACGGTCTACCAAGGTTAAAACCTTGGCGTAGCAAAAACAAAAAACCGCATAAGCCCAAAATGACCAACCGAGATCCATCTGAGCAATGGTGACTAATTTAACCAGACTCACCAAAATCCCCACTAAAAAGACTTCTACCATCGCCCACGGCATCATCACAAAAGTAAGCCGTAACATCGAGGTTTGAGCCCAACAACCAATGCCTGTTTTTATAGATAAAATAAATGCGACAATCAATATCAAAATCAACGCTGGCAAGATAAATATAAAAAAGAGAACCAATACAGCAAGTATTTTGTAATCATCAAAATACATATTGATAGCACTTTGCCATAAATCAATTTGGCTAACATTGCCGCCAAGATTGAAAGTCATCAAATTAAACTGGGTCGTTACGAAAAGTAAAATCAACCCAGTCACCGCATACGATAACAGTTGATTAATGTTGCTGTGGTGCAGTCGTGTAATTTTATGCTTGCAGCGAGGACAAAGAGCACATTCGCCTTCCTTAACATGCGGAGGCGCCATTAATAAATCACAGTGATGGCAGGCAATAACTTGCTCAGAAAACATGAATGTCCTTATGGGAGACAACCGTCTATAACGTTATGCTCGGGGCAACAATAGCTCCCGATTGCTCTACTTACAGCACAAGCTGCAATACTTAGCTAATTTTCAGGACAAACTAGCACAAATACAACCTGTCACTATGCCATTTAAAATTATCGGTGTAACCCACTTATTCGCAATAATTGATATAAATCAGTAACAAAACTTTAGCGCGAACAATAATTCATCAATCAGCAAAAATGACTATTGACAGGGTTGATATAACGTGACAATTATAGAGTCATACAACAACGCACATCACAGGAGATAATTAGTTAGCTTTTAATTTAAACCACACAAGGAACACAAATATATGTATAAAGTAAACATCAGTGGTCAACATGTTTCAGTTTCTGACGAAGTTGTTAGTTACGTAAAAGAGTCAATCTCCAATCTAGAAAGATTTAGTGATCAAATTACGAGTGTGAACGTTAATTTCACAACCGAAAAACACGACACACATAAAATTATTGCCGAAGCGCAAATCCATATTCCCGGTGCCGATATTTTTGCAACATCAACGGCAGACCGACATATTACTAGTGCAATTGATGGCCTAATGAGTAAATTAGAAAATCAAATGCGCAAACACAAAAGCAAACATTTAGATAAAGCACATTCCGGCAACAAGTCCTTTGTTGAAACCGATGAAGAACGTGAAAAGCAAGATGAGTTTAATGCACTTGCAGATCGCGGGATAGTGACAGATTAATACTTCAATCACTATCAACCAAAAAAGGCTGAGTTAATAACTCAGCCTTTTTTGATGGCACAACAATTATTTATCGTTAGCTAAACTTTCAAGGGTGAACTTCATTTTAAGTTCTTTAATTTTTAACCCTTTACGTGCGCCGGTGACAACCATGCCACGAGGTGTATCCTTTGCCAGTATCAAATAATCTTTTTTAATTTCAAAAAACATCTGTTCTTTATCTTCACGCCAATCCGTCGGAAACAACCACAAACGATCACAGTCTTCATGCCAGCTAGTTTCAACATAAGATGGTGTTTCATTCTCAAGATCTTCTAAAACTTGAAAGACAAGTCCCTGATACGCGCATATTTCGTCATCACATTTTTCATTGTAATAGGTAAATAAACGTCCTTTAAATACATACTCAGCTTCAAACATCGCATTAACAAACATTGCATCTTGTTCGCTTTCAGACGGCGCAATATTGGGCATCGGACAAAAGTTCTTCTCATTGCCTAATACGGAGCTAGACAACACAATAGTTGCTGCACATAAAATTTTGATTAAATTTTTCAAAATAAATTTCCAGAGTTGCGAATTACTATCAATTATAAACGATAAATAGTTTAAATAATCAAATTTGTCGAAAGGAGTTTAACGGACACGAAATAAGGATTAACTCACACTGCTTAGTTCAGGGATCAGCGATGATAAGACACTATCAAGCTGCTCTAATGCTTCCTCAGTGGCCATTTCAATTTCATCGCTAGACAAATTAAGTCCAGTATGAACCTCTTCTATCTCATGTTGCACTTTTACCATCGCATTAAAGGAGCCAAGTGACGTAATACCAGGAAAATGCTGACCTGCAATATTATTAGCAAGGCCTATAACATTTGCCTCTTGTTCATATCGTTCACTATTACTTGGCTTATGATGATTTTCAACGGTTTCAGTTAACCAATCAGGTAAATTCCAAGCACGGCATAACGCACCGCCAATTTGATGGCTTGTGAAGCCCAATACTTTGCGCTCGGCAATGTGAGGCTCTATTCCTAATTTAGAAACAAGCTCGCATATTTTTAATGCTTTTGTGCCTAAAAGATTAAAATAAATTAATTGACCAACGTCATGTAGCAGTCCAGCAATATGTAATCGTTCGCTATTGGGCAAATAACAATAAAGCCCAATGCGCCTTGCTAGTAAACCAGTCAGCACACTATGGCGCCAAAACGCTTCCATATTGATTTCACCGCCGGCTAATCTAGACATTGCTTCAACAACAGACGCCGTTAGAATTAAATCACGAAACTTATCTTGCCCAATGATGGAAATGGCATGGTCGAGACGTTCAATCTTGCGAGGTAAACTATAAAATGCACTATTAACTAAGCGCAATACAGCCATGGTCATGCCAGGATCGGTACTAACAACTTTAGCCAACGCAGCAGAATCCGTTACTTCTTGCTCCAGTAAATGACAACATTTATGGTAAGCCTGAGGTAAAGAAGGTAATGAATTAACTTTTTCGACTAATAGATTAAAATCCATTTATATATTCTATGATCTTTAATTAAGGTAAAGGTATTAAAAAATAGTATCACACTAAGGTAAATAAACTAAAACCTTAACGAGCTATTTTTAACTAAGTTATGCTAATAAATTAAACAGTTGGGATACCGCTATGAAATTTAAAATCATCGTCTTCAGATAAAATGAGTTTTGCTTCTTGCTCTCCAAAGAAACGAATTCGCTCACTTATGTCTTTACCAGCCACCATTTTAGCCAGCGCTAAATAATCTTGATAGTGGCGCGCTTCAGAACGCAATAATGACGTATAAAATTTATTTAAGTCATCATCCAACAAGGGCGCAATTTTAGCGAATCGTTCACACGAACGCGCTTCAATATAAGCACCAATAATTAACTTATCAATTAACGTATTAGGTTCGTGAGTAGTAACATGCGTCATCATGCCTTTAGCGTAGCGACCAGCACGAATATTTCGATATTCGATACCTCGTTGCTCCATAATTTCTAATACCTGATAAAAGTGATGTAGCTCTTCTTTTATCAATAACACCATTTTATCAATCAATGCTTGAGCAAAAGGATCGTCGCTATTGGCAACAATCTTTTTCATAGGCGGATTATATTTAGACAGTGCTTCCATTGAACCAACTTTCTTATAAACATATTGCTCATAAGGTTCAAACCATTTCATAACCGCATCACAACTTGATTTATCCAATGCGTACTTTCGCATTAAAAACATCGCTGTTTGACCAGCTTTTAATTCACACATTAAATGATCAAGTAATAAATCAGCTAAATTTTCTGGCTTAGTTGCTTCTTGCACCCAAGCATCTGGTGTTTTGCAATGTAAAAACTCTAAGATTGGCGCAAGTAATTGTTGATTCGACACTTTGATTCCAAGCGGCTAAAAATTTGGCGGCATATTAGCATGTGTCAAACCAATAATCATTGATCTACTATGTAACTTTTCAATAAGACTAGCCCAAAGCCGATGTCATTCTTCTGGCAATTACAATCTGCGTTTACTACAATCCGATCTCCTGTTTACAAAGTAAACTTTTTGTAACGTAGTTGGAGAATCATGATGCCAAAGAAATTAGGTCATGGTAGTTATCATATTCAAGTAGATCATCGTGTGCTCATTAGCGAGTCATATGGCAGCTGGAACGACATTACCATTAAGCACTTTATTGATGAGTACAAATTAAAAGCCACGCCATTGTTAAATAAAGCATGGGCAGCGATTGTTGACGTTAGTCAATGGAAATTGGCGACACAAGAAGCAGAAACAATAGCAAAAGATTTTGAGCTCTGGTGCAAGAACAACAATAGAGCCCACATTGCCATTGTCGGCAGTAATTCCATGATTAATTTTCAATTAAATCGTTCAGGCCTTGATGACAACGAGTCTCACATTGCAATTGACCATTTTTCCAGTCAAGAAAAAGCGCTCGACTGGCTAGCGCAATTTGGCTATCTTTCGACCAAGCGTCATTGCCATCAACATCAATCTTAGTCATACCCAAATAAACTAAATAATTTGGTGCATCCTGTTTCGCTTTCATGTTTAATGGACATCTAGACGTCTTTAGATAGGATTACCAATGAAAGCTGATACCCAACTAATTGATAGTGGCCGTGAAGAAAAATGGACACAAGGTGGCGTAAACCCTGTGGTGCAGCGTGCATCAACCATGGTGTTTGATAGCGTCAGTGACATGAAGCATGCAACAGCCAACCGTGCAGGCGATACATTATTTTATGGACGTCGCGGCACAACGACCACCTTTGCATTATCAAAAGCAATGACAGAGTTAGAGGGTGGTATAGGTTGTGCTTTATATCCTTGTGGCACAGCAGCCATCACTAGTGCCTTGCTTTCATTTTTAAAACACGGCGATCATTTATTAATGGTCGATACGGCTTATGAGCCGACTCGCGCCTTTTGCGACAACATGCTTAAAAATCTTGGGATCTCCACCACCTATTACGATCCAATGATTGGTAAAGATATTGACTCATTAATCCAACCGAACACTCGCATGTTATTTTTAGAGTCTCCAGGGTCAAACACCATGGAAATACAAGACGTGCCAACGTTATCAAAAATTGCACATCAGCATGACATCACGGTTGTACTCGATAACACCTGGGGCAGTGGATTATTATTCAAACCCTTTGATTACGGTGTCGATATATCCATTCAAGCCGCCACTAAATACATCGTCGGCCATTCAGATGCCATGCTTGGTACCGCTGTTGCTAATGAAAAGCATTGGCCGCGCCTTCGAGAAAACAGCTACCTGCTGGGTCAATGTGCAGCACCTGATGACTGTTACATGGCACTGCGTGGTATTCGCACATTATCGGTGCGTATGAAACAACATCAACAAAGTGCGCTAACTGTTGCACAATGGCTAAAACAACACCCTATTGTAAAAACCGTGTTGCACCCTGCATTTGAAGAATGTCCAGGACACGAATTTTTTAAGCGGGACTTTAGTGGCTCAAACGGCCTATTTTCATTCGTGGTTAATTGTCGCGATGAAGCTAAAATAACCGCCATGCTGGATGGATTAAAGCACTTTAAAATGGGCTTTAGTTGGGGCGGATTTGAAAGTCTCATTCTACCAGTAAATGGCTTGGATAGATTACGAACAGCAAAACCATGGACTGAAGAAGATCGCGTTATTCGTGTGCATATTGGACTGGAAGATGTTGACGATCTCATTGAAGATTTGACGCAGGGTTTGGCCAAGCTCTCATAAATTAACCATCACAGGTGAAGCAACTACAAAAAGGGTTAGATGTCACGTACACTAGCCCTTTTTCAGCTCACAAGCCTTACCATGCCACAGCAAAAATCATCATCGGCTACCCAACCATTATTCATTCTAGTATTGCTGGTTATTTTTAGCCCAATCGCTATCGATATTTATTTACCTGCCCTGCCCCAAATAGCCACAGACTTGGCGATTTCCAATGCGTTAGCGCAAGACACAATTACGTGGTTTATCTTCAGTCTCGGCTTAGGACAATTATTTGCTGGTCCGCTAGCCGACCGTTATGGTCGTAGACCCGTCGCATTAGTTGGCATAATAATTTACATTAGTTGTTCTATCATCGCCTATCTTGCAGCAAGTATCGATGTACTGCTCATTACCCGCCTTTGCCAGGGCTTAGGTGCCTGCGCAACTTCTGTTGCGGCGTTCGCTTGTGTCCGTGACAGTTTTGGACCAGAAAAAAGCGGCCGCATGATTAGCTACCTCAACGGTGCAATTTGTTTTATTCCTGCATTGGCCCCGATTCTTGGTAGTTGGCTCACCAGTGAATTTGGCTGGCGTAGCAACTTTAGTTTTATGACCGTGTTTGGCGTTATTAGCCTAACGTTTATTTGGTTTGGTATGCGAGAAACTAGACCTGACGACACAATAAACAGTAAATATCTTATAAGCTGGCAACGTTATAAAAGTGTCCTTTATCACCCAACATTTTTATTTCATGCCGTTATGTGTCTATTAGCGATGGCTGTTATTCTTGCGTATGTCACATCAGCACCTGTGCATCTGATGAATCGGCTTGGCCTAAACATGACACAATTTACCTGGTGGTTTGGCATTAACGCCGTGTTTAACATCGCAGCCAGTTTATTGGCTCCTAAACTAATGGACAAAGTGGGCAGCTACAAAGCCTTAGCCATTGGGTTAGTTAGTTTAATTATTGCTGGTTTCGCCATGTTTGCGCTACAAGGATTTGCAACTGACTGGGCGTTTATGATCCCTATCATTGGCTCATCTATTGGTTTTGCATTGGTATTAGGAGCCAGTGCAGGTAAAGCATTGGCGCCTTTTGGCGATCGTGCTGGCACCGCGGCGGCATTACTTGGTTTAATTCAAATGAGTGGTGCTGGATTATTAGTGGGGTTGATGCAGCGTAGTCCGTTAAATGATGTCGATTTACTCAGCGTACACATGCTGTTATTACTACCTTGCTTACTCATTTTATGTAGCCAACGAGGCAGAGCGTGGCACTTTATTACGCGCTAGTATATTTGTCACCTACTCAACTACTCAACTATTCAATACGTAATGTTTGCCAAGCTCGGCAAGCTTGTTTGAATTTAGTGGCATCCCCGCCCGCCCGATCAGGATGATGTTGTAACGCCAATTTACGCCAGCGCTTTCTAATGTCACGAGGGCTGGCGTCACTGTCTAATCCAAAGACTTCCAACGCATGTTCGCGACCCACCGTCGGTGATGTTTCGCCGATATAGTCATTATATTTGTGCCAAAACGACTTCAACATTTCACGAATTAAATCACCACTGGTATCGTAATTATCCCAATCAAGATAATAATCTCTAAGGGCCACATCGTGTTGCAACTCAAGCTCAATATGAGATGGCACAGAGCGAGATAGGAAAATATCCATCGCCTGAACTTGCAACCATTGATTAGGCAACAACATTAGCTGTAACTGATAAAGGGCATTCATGGTCAAAAAATTACGTTTAAATAAATCTTTGTTTTCGTCTTCATCAAGGGCTTGCAACAAGCCTTTTTCACGTAAAGCAGTAACCAAGTAGTGAACTTTCCAATGCTGTGGTTGCTCTTCCAATAGACTAAGTAATGGCCAAGTTAACGGATTGTCTTGGCTGCTGGCTTTTAATAGAAGCTCGGTAATAGGTGAGTGTTTAGCAATGTCCATATTCATAAGAAATCTAACCGATACTTTGTTGATAAAGTAAGCTAATCCTAATCAATTGTGAGCCATAACACAATTGATTACAAAGACTCTCTTGGTATTATTGTTTAAAAATGTAAACTCAGGTTATTATCCAAATAATCGAGCACGCTATGTTTAAATCTCTTGGCCAATTATTTTCCCATATCACAGAGAAAACACCGCAACCTGTGGTTGGTTTAGAGCTCGCTATGGCAGTACTGTTGTATGAAGTTGCTGCGGCAGATGACCACATCCACACCAGTGAAGAAGCTAAAATACTGCATTTAATTCGCGATAGTTTTAAGCTCGATGATGTGACTGCACAAGCATTATTAACGCAAGCGAAAACCCATCAACACAATGCCGTGTCCTTACAAGAATTCACCCATATCCTAAAAGAAAATCTTAATCGTGAACAACGGGTGCATTTTTTACAAGAGTTATGGCAAGTCGCCCATTCAGATGCCGACATCGACAACAATGAAGAACACATTATTCGCCGTATTAGCGATCTATTGTACCTAAATCATAGTGATTTTATTAAAACAAAGCTTAATGTCATCGACTCATAAATTCAGCAAGCGATAGTAAAAGACAAGCACGCGATACTAAAAGATAGTGCCCTAATAACTCTACCGTTATAATAGCGCCAAATAACTATTCTATTAGATGATTATGCAAACCCCAGCTAGCCAACACGGATTTTTACTCACCCAACACGCATTAGACATTGGCTCCAAGCCAGTTATCGTTTGTTGGTTAGCAACAGCACAAGGCCCCGTAAAACTCACCATTGAAGACCAACAACCGGTTTTCTTTATTGCCAGTGGGCAATTAACGCAAGCATTGCAAGTTTTACGTGATGAAGGTATCGAGTGCCATAGTAAATCACTTGATATGCAAACCTTTGAACTGAAAAACGTCAGCGCCCTCTATTTTAATAATATCAGTCAATATCGCAGTGCAAGTTACTTACTTAAGCAAGCACTGATCATGACTTATGAAAGTGATTTTAGGCTCGACCAACGCTTTTTAATGGAGCGCTTTATCTGTGGCAGTTTAGAATTCACAGGCCAAGCCATAAATCACCCAGAATATACGGAATATTGTCAAGTCAAAGTCAGGCCAAGTAACTATGTGCCTAAGCTATCCGTCTTATCATTAGATATCGAATGTAGTCAAAAAGGTGTCCTTTATTCTGTTGGCCTTCACGCCAGAGATTATCAAAAAGTGATCATGGTTGGCGAGCCCCAGAAAAGCCACGACTATATAGAATGGGTAGACGATGAAGCTGCGTTACTTGACGCACTCGAAATCGCTATCCAAACCCGAGATCCTGATATTATTATTGGTTGGAATGTCATTAACTTTGATTTTAGACTTCTTATCAAAAGAGCCCAATATCACGGTCGTAAACTTCGTCTTGGCCGTGGCCAGAGCTTCGCGCATTGGCGTGACTCAAATACCGACAACAATGGCTATGTCAGTATCGGCGGCCGTGTGGTTGTCGACGGTATCGACTCATTAAAATCAGCGACCTATCACTTTGCCAGCTTTAGCTTAGACTTTGTCGCCAACGCACTGCTTAATCGCGGAAAGTTAGTCGATAACGTCCACGATCGTATGGCAGAAATTAACCATAACTTTATGAACGACAAACCAGCACTTGCCGCTTATAACCTTGAAGATTGTGCGTTAGTAAACGACATTTTTTCCCACACCAATGTTTTAGAATTTCTCATATTTAGAAGTCAACTAACTGGCCTGCTCCTTGATCGTGTTGGCGGCTCTGTTGCTGCCTTTACCAACCTTTATTTACCTAAGCTCCATCGCGCAGGATACATTGCTCCTAACTTACCGCCAGATGGTGGTTTAGCAAGTCCCGGTGGTTATGTCATGGACTCTATTCCCGGACTCTATGACAATGTGCTAGTGCTTGATTTCAAGAGTCTATACCCCTCTATCATTCGAACTTTCAAGATCGATCCTATGGGACTGATTGAAGGACTGAATAACCCAGAACAAGCCATTGACGGCTTTAAACAAGCAAAATTTTCACGCGAAAAGCATTTCTTACCACAAATTATCACTGATCTTTGGCAGCAGCGGGATCAAGCGAAAAAAGACAATGACAGTCCTCGTTCTCAAGCCATCAAAATTTTAATGAGCTCGTTTTATGGTGTATTAGGCTCAGGCGGCTGTCGCTTTTACGACACGCGATTAGCCAGCTCAATTACTATGCGTGGCCATCAAATTATTCAGCAAACCGCCGAGTGGATTGAAGAAAAACATCAAGTAATTTACGGCGATACCGACTCTGTTTTCGTCTTAGTAGGCAATGAATACGACAGTCAGCAAGCCAATCAAATTGGTCGAGAATTAGCTCAGTATATTAATCAACGTTGGCGAAAAAAGTTACGCCAAGACTTTGATATAGACTGCCAAATGGAACTCGAATTTGAAACCCTCTACCAACGATTTGTGATGCCCACTATTCGTGGCTCAGAACTGGGCAGCAAAAAGCGTTACGCAGGGTTACTCTCAACACCAACCGGTAGTCAGTTAGTCTTTAAAGGCTTGGAAAGTGTCAGAAGTGATTGGACAGAGCTGTCGCGAGAAATTCAACAAGCGGTGTATCAACAAGTATTCGATAAACAAGATCCTAAAGACTATATCTTGCAAATCATTGACGATGTAAAGCAAGGTAAGCTCGACGACAAACTGATCTACACCAAACGTCTACGCCGTGAGTTATCACAATACGTTAAAAATGTACCGCCCCAAGTCAAAGCTGCGCGTCTTGCCGATGAAAAAAATAAGGCTCTAGGCAGACCTTTGCAATATCAACACAAAGGCAGCATTAGCTATATTATGACGCTCAATGGACCTGAGCCTGTGGACTACCTAACCAGCATTATTGATTATCAACATTACATCGATAAACAAATTGCACCAATTGTCGACGGTATTTTACCATTTATAGGCACCAGCTATGCGCAAATAACCGATGTGCAAATGGGGTTGTTTTAGGGATATTTATACCCAAGCCACTTGAAGATGCATGTTTCAGAGCTCGGGTAGGAATCGAATAC
>OJBM01000202.1_pt1 | contig 23678 bp, 23 predicted proteins | sample 1591061 | NCBI WGS metagenome assembly OJBM01 (sample SAMN05416872, study PRJEB24817) | seawater metagenome | isolation source: Sea water | place: Canada:Atlantic | collected 2013-11
GTGGCCGTACAGTAGGTGCTGGTGTTGTTGCTAAGATCATGGACTAATATTTAGCTTTAGCTAAATACCATATCTCAAAAGGCCACTATCGTGGCCTTTTTTTATGCTTCGAATAAAGTGGTGACATCTGCTGGCGCAGGTGTTGTTGCTAACTTTTGCCTAAGGGTCGGTGGACTAGTATTTCGCTTTAGCTAAATATCATATCTTAAAAAGGTTACTATCGTGGCCTTTTTTTATGTCTGAGACTGAGATAGATTGATAGTGCTGGCGCAGGTGTTGTTGCTAACTCTTGCCTAGGGTTCGGTGGGCTAATATTTAGCTTTAGCTAAATACCATATCTCAAATTAGCTTATTCTAGCTTTAATTTATATAACTCTATTTTCACGTTGCGCAGGAGTTTATCGTCTAATGTTGAGATAAAATATCCTTGAAGCATGAAGTTATTACTATTGTACAAGTTAAGTATTTTTGATGTTCTATCATCTTGAATTATTAAGTTAATGTTATTATTTACAAATTCGGAATTTTCGAATTCAAAGTCTTCTATAAAAGCATCATTGCTACCGCTATAATACTCGAATAACGTAGACTTTTTGTCTCTATATAGCTCTAAGATAAGCAAGTGATATGTATTATTTACAAAAGCTGTACCTATCCATAGCCCTTCATCTGTATTATCGTATTTTTCAAAATCTGCCAATCGGTGATGAAATTTATCAAGAAAGTTACGGGCCGTAGACTGGTTTTTTTGTGGCAAAAGCTGATAGGTCGTACTCAAAATAACGTTCTTGTTTTTATCACGTTCCATCTCAATAACATGAAATCCAGAAACAGTTTGAGGTGTTAGTATTAATCGCTTAGATGCTTTATATCGTTTGCTGTAAGGGAAGTTGATTGAGCACTCAGAGCTGGTACATTGCACATCTTTGGTGCTAAAAGGTATTTTCTGGAATTCTTGCAAGCCACTGATCATGTGTAATGAAAATAAGAAATGTTTTCCGTTTTCATTGAATTTGAGTAGATTAAAACTTTGATATTCATTGTTCACTCCTTCCCACAATCCTGGCTGTGAAATGAGTTTACTAGCGTCTTTAGCGTATGTGTGTGGTATAACTAAATAACATGCGAATAATATAACTTTCCCTATTAACTTCACCTTATTAATTCCTTGTCTATTCTTCTTCACGTTTAGTGTCATTGTTCTCGAGTGAGGCGTTAGTAACAAAAAAGGCAAACCGCTTGGTTTGCCTTCGTGATGGTGATAACTAATCGTTGATTAGTGTAAACCGCCAACGTATTTAGATAATGCATCAATTTCTGCGTCAGTTAATTTTTTCGCAGTATCGACCATCATACCAGATGGATCATTCATACGTTCACCTGAACGGAACTTCTTAAGTTGTGCTGCAACGTATTCCGCATTTTGGCTAGCAATCTTAGGGAATTTAGCTAAACCACTGCCATTACCACGAGGACCGTGACAAGAAATACATGATGCGATTTTTCGCTCCATGTCGCCGCCTAAGTATAGTTTTTTCGCTACCGCGACAACGTTCTCTGGTGTTGTTCCATCAGTCACTTGCTGTGATTGATAGTATGCTGCCAAATCCATCATATCTTGCTCAGATAGTGCAGCAACCATGCCAGCCATAGTAGGATCTTTACGAACACCAGACTTGAATTCTTTAAGCTGCTTTACAATGTAGTCAGCGTGCTGCCCAGCTAATTTAGGGTATGAATTAAGAAGTGTCTTATTGCCTTGTGGACCATGACAAGCCATACAGGTTGTTGACTTAGCTTTACCAGCTTCTGCATCACCTTTGGCATGTGCGTTACCAACTAGTCCAACTAATAGTGTTAATGCGATTGCTACATTTTTCATGTCGTCTCAACTTTTTACGGAATTATTAAGATTGCTATTACTCACATGCTATCGAGGCATGCTAAACTTGTTTTAATTTTCATAATTGTACATGAAAAAATTAAAAAGTAATCAGCGAAGAGCTGATTGACTTAAGTTTTGGAGCAAAAATTGTGTTAGATCTAAAAATAAACTTTGAAGTGGCCTCTTTTTTAACGAGTGCCCCTAATATTTCTCATATGCATATGCCAGCAGATGTTGGATATGAGATAGCCTTTGCAGGCCGCTCCAACGCTGGTAAGTCGAGTGCTTTAAACACGATTACTCGCCAAAAGAATTTGGCGCGAACCAGTAAAACACCAGGTCGAACACAGCTGATTAATATCTTTGGTCTAGATCCGCAACGTCGATTAGTCGATTTGCCAGGATATGGTTTTGCTAAAGTCCCGTTAGATATGAAGCTTAAATGGCAAAAATCATTAAGTGAATATTTACAAAATCGTCAGTGTTTACGTGGTTTAGTTGTGATGATGGATATTCGTCACCCTTTGAAAGATCTAGATGTAAACATGATCCGCTGGGCGGTAGAGAGTGATCTTCCTGTACTAGGTTTGTTGACCAAGTGCGATAAATTAAAATCTGGTGCGCGTAAAGCCGCTGTGCTTAAAGCACGTAAAGATTGCGAAGTCTATGGTGGTGATATTACGATTCAAGCCTTTTCATCATTAAAAGTTATTGGTAAAGCGGAAGCTATTAGCGTGATGAATCAGTGGTTACAAGCTGATGATGAGCTGGTTGATAATAGTGACGAAGCCGATGAGCAAATGATTGATGAGTAATGATGCCGATTGGAACGCTCAGTTCCAATCACTTGATACTTTATTAATGAAAACACGGCAATATTGGCAGATATTGCCGTTTTCGTATCTAGCACTCCCGTGGCAGGAAAATCATAAGCTTAACCAAGCGTTGTCGTCTCTTTCACTTCATGACATTGACGAATTGGACGGTGATGATAAAAAACTGCGTCAGTTTCTAAGTTCTCTTATCAATTTAGAACTCGATATTATTGATAATTTACCTGACATTCATCAACCCATAGAGGATGTTTCACCGCACTTTAATACGGGTATTAAAGGTAGAAAGTGGGCGCAAATACAACAATTTGCAGCCTTAATACCATTAGAAAAATCACCCATTTTAGAGTGGTGTGCGGGAAAAGGGCATCTTGGTCGGTTGCTCAGTCACCAGCAGTCACGAAATGTTGTTAGTCTCGAGTGGCAACCTACACTATGTGAGCAGGGCAATACTCTGGCTCGTAAACATCAAGTATCGCAACATGTCGAACAGGTTGATGTATTTTCAGCTGAGGCTGAGGATTTATTAGCACCAAAACATCACGCAGTTGCTTTGCATGCTTGTGGAGATTTACATGTTAGATTGTTGAAGCTTGGCGCCTATCAAAAAGTGTCACGGTTATCATTGGCTCCTTGTTGTTATCATCTCATTCAAACGAATAACTATAACCCTATGTCTGGTTCGGCGTTATCGAGTGATTTATTGCTGAGTAAGCAAGATTTGAGCTTGTCGATGCAACAGTCGGTTGTTTCAGGCTCTCGCGAGAAGCGACATCGTATTACGGAAGTTAGTTGGCGATTAGCATTTGATTTAATTCAGCGAGAGGTACGTGGCGTTAATGAATACATGTCATTACCTTCAATAAAGCAATCGCTATTAACAGGGAGTTTTTCAGCCTTTTGTAATTGGGCTGCACAACAGAAAAAAATCACGTTACCCGATAATCTAGCGTATGAACGCTACGAGTTAAATGGGCGTGAACGATTCTTAACGATTAGAAGAATAGAAGTGGTTACACATGCTTTTCGGCAATTAATAGAACGTTGGTTGCTGTTGGATAGAGTATTATTTTTAAAAGAGAATAATTACGATGTATCGTTGTTTAATTTTTGTTCTTCATCAGTGACACCGCGTAATGCCATGATTCAGGCAATAAAAAAGCCTACGTAGTTTTAACTAGGTAGGCTCTATTGAATTATACTTTAAATTCAGCCACTAGATTACGCAGCATTAACGCTAAGTCAGCTAATTCGACAGATGCAGCAGCCGTTTGAGTTGAGCCTTTTGCACTTTCGATACTGATATTAGAAATCGAATTGATATTTTGATTAATATCTGCTGACGTCGCACGCTGCTGTTCAACTGCACTCGCAATTTGAGTATTCATTTCGGCAATGGATGCGATAGAGGTAGACACCTCTGCAAACGCTTGCTCTGCTGTAGACGATTGTTCTACAACGTCTCGAGTCAACGTTTGGCTTTGTTCCATAGCTCCTACTGCTTGCTCGGCACTTGCTTTTAATTTGTCAATTACCGTTCCAATTTCACTTGTTGATGTTTGTGTGCGGCCTGCTAACGCACGTACTTCATCGGCAACGACGGCAAATCCGCGTCCTTGTTCACCAGCACGTGCGGCTTCAATGGCCGCATTTAATGCAAGTAAGTTCGTTTGTTCTGCTACGCCTTTGATAACATCCAATACCGCTACAATTTCAGTGCTGTGATTTTCAAAATCTCGAATAACTTGTGAAGCTTGTTCAATTTGGCTTGCCAATAAGGTTACCGAGCCAATTGTACTTTGCATTGTTGCGTGACCTTGATTACTTTGTTCGTCAACGGTTTTAACCGCATCGACAGTGTCATTGAGGTTTTGTGCCACTGACTCGACAGTGATAGTCATTTGTTCCATTGCTGTTGCAACTTGCGTAGTCTGGTTCTGCTGCTCATCTAACAAACTACTATTTTGTTCTGTGATAACAGAAGTTTGCTCTGCGGCGGTAGCAATGAGATTGGCGTTATCAGACACCTTTGTAATACCGTCGTGAAATTTAGTTAACATTGAATTGAGCGCATGAGATGCTGAGCCAATTTCGTCCGTTGTAATCGCTTTTAATCGATAGGTTAGATCTGAACTGTTTTCAATCTCATTGATACTGTCACTCAATCTAACTATTGGTGCACTGATAGATGCAGCGAAAAACCAGCCCGCAATGATACCTGCAACAATTAAAACAGACCCAATAACAACGGCGTAAATCTTAATGGTTGTACTCATCGCTTTTGCATCTTCAAACGCTTCTGCTTCATCTAGCTCCGCTAAAATACCCCAAGTTAAGCCATTAAATGAAATGGGTGCGTACGCTGATAATACCGGAACATTACGATAGTCATTGATAATTTTGATGCCGCTTCGGCCTTGTAGCGCGCTGTCGGCTGTTTCACTTGTGACAGGTTGCAAACTAATTGCTGTTTCTTTATGTTTTATCGTATTAATAACATCTTGTGGCATGCCAGCAGCTTGAATGGCATTCAAGTAACCCGTTTTATCTTCTATTAAAAAACGGCTTTGCGAACGCATTGTGTTATCTGTACCTATAAGGTATGTTTCGCCAGAATTGCCAAGTCCTGCATTTGCCCAATCATTGTTGTGAGTCATTACTTCATTAAGTTTACCGATTGGCATTTGAAATATTAATACACCGATCTTTTCACCTTGATCAAATATCGGCGATGCAATGAATGCTGCTGGTGATTCGTAAGAAGGAGCATAACCTGCAAAATCTTCGAAAACTGATACTTGATTATCAGATAGTGCATTGGTTTTACTAAACGCTTTGGCGATGCCAGAATTAGCAAATGACCCTTGTGTTAATGACGTGGCAAAATCGAGCTCTTTAAATACGGAGTAAACAATATTGCCAGATTGACTGTCAACAAGAAAAATATCGTAGTATTCAAATTGCTCCAAATAGTCTTTTATCGATGGGTGAAATAGGCTGTGTACTTTGTCATAGTCGCTATTATCGTATAAAGAGTCTTGTAAATGCTTCTCACCAATTGCATTTGAATTTTGCTGAATTAATTTGTGTTGCAATAATATTGCCGCATCAGAAAGGTTTGCTAGCCATTGGTCGATATTTGCTGAGTTGCCGTTATTTTGAGATTGATAGGCCGAATTAAACTGTGTTTTGTAATAAGCTCTTAACTCTTCTTTAGCAACTGCGATTGATTGTGTGCTTTGTTGAGGATATGAATTATAAGCATTGGTAAATTCTTTCATTGCATCTATAATCATACGATCATTTGAAAAGGTCTTAACTTGCTTATTCAACGTACTTAAATAGTCTTCAATTCGTCCTTTGGTGATATCTCTAACCGCTGTCAGTCGAGATTTACTCGATTCTTCGAGAGCATCATAAGCGCTAGTTGATGCGTTGTAGCCAAGTACAACTGATGAAATAATAATAGGTAGTGCGACGAGTAACGCGGCACCAATTAGTATTTTACTCTTTAAATTCATAGCGCAATCCTTCAATTTAATTCATTACTACAGTAGATTTCCTTGCGTACACATCGTCAATCTTCAATACGAATTTGTCGCATTACGGTTAAAATGTGATCGTCTTATCATTAAACGTAACGAATATATTACTAGATTACAATAATTTTCTAATGATAAAGGTATAGTAAAAAAGTCGAAGAATAGTTTTTATGCTGATTAAAAAAATATTATGATTTCAAGCAGTTGAAGCAGAAAATTAAAGTAGTTACAAAGGTTGTTTTTTAATAGTTGCGATAGGATAAAAGTGCTATTTATGCATAAAAAAGCCTCTTTAAAAGAGGCTTTAAGAAAGTGTCGTGTTTTTCTAGAAAATGAAGTGTTCGCTATCAATAGCTGCTAACGTATCATTGCCAGCTTTGACCATTTCTACATGTGACAATGTTCGCGGCAAAATACGTGCAAAGTAAAATTTAGCAGTATCTACTTTTGCCTGATAGAAAGCTTGGTCACCTTCACCCGACGCCAATTTTTCTAATGCCACTTTGGCTGACTTAGCCCAAAAGTAAGCGAGAGATACATAGCCAGAATACATTAAGTAATCAACTGATGCTGCACCAACTTCGTCTTGATTTTGCATCGCTTTCATACCAATTTCCATAGTGACTTCACCCCATTGCTTATTTAAATCAGCAAGTGGTTTGGTAAATTGTGTCATCTCAGGCGTTTCAGTTTCGGCTTTAACGAATTGATGAATGATCTTGGTAAAGTTTTTAAGTAGTTCACCCTGAGTCATCAGTACTTTACGCCCTAATAAATCAAGTGCTTGAACGCCTGTTGTTCCCTCGTAAAGCATAGAAATACGTGTATCACGTACAATTTGTTCCATACCCCATTCTTGAATGAAACCGTGGCCGCCAAAGACTTGAACACCGTGATTAGCTGCTTCAAATCCTGTCTCAGTCATAAATGCTTTCATAATAGGTGTTAAGAAAGACAATAAATCACTCGCTTGTTTTCGTTCTTCTGGCGTTTTAGCGTTATGTGCTAAATCATTTTGTTGTGCGCCAAAATACACCATAGCGCGATTGCCTTCAGCAAATGCTTTCTGTGTAAGTAGCATACGACGAACGTCAGGGTGAACAATGATTGGATCAGCAGAACCTTCTGGATTTTTTGCACCGCTTAGTGAACGCATTTGTAAGCGATCTTTGGCGTAGGTTACAGCTCCTTGAAATGAACCTTCAGCAGCCGTTAATCCCTGAATAGCAGTACCAATACGTGCGCTATTCATAAAGGTAAACATACAATTTAGTCCACGATTTTCCGCGCCAATTAGGTAACCCTTAGCGCCATCGAAATTCATCACACAAGTCGCATTACCATGAATACCCATTTTGTGTTCTAGTGAACCACAACTAACGTTATTTTTATCTGTAATGTTGCCTTGTGCGTCAAGGTTAAATTTAGGCACGATAAATAAAGAAATGCCTTTAGTACCTTCTGGGGCGCCAGGTAAACGAGCTAATACGATATGAATAATATTCTCTGCCATATCGTGTTCGCCAGAAGAAATAAAGATTTTAGTACCTGATATATTGTAACTACCGTCGTCATTCGGTTCTGCTTTGGTGCGAAGTAGACCTAAATCTGTGCCAGCGTGAGGTTCTGTTAGGCACATTGTGCCTGTCCATTCACCACTAATTAACTTCGGTAAATACGCTGATTTTTGTTCGTCTGTACCGTGGCTTGTTAATGTATTCATACAACCATGGCTTAATCCTGGATACATACCCCAAGACCAGTTTGCTGTACCGACCATTTCGCTGATTACAGAACTTAGAGATTCAGGCAGTCCTTGACCACCAAACTCTGGATCGTGTGCTAACGATGGCCAACCACCATCAACATATTGTTGATAAGCTTCTTTGAAACCTTCGGGGGTTGTTACGCTGCCGTCTTCTTGTCGTGTACAGCCTTGTTGATCGCCAATTTGATTGAGGGGAGCGAGCACTTCTTCTGAAAATTTAGCGGCCTCTCCAAGAATTGCATTGACTAGATCTGGCGAAGCTTCTTCACCGTTTGGTAAATTAGCGTAGTGATTTTCGAAATCTAAGACGTCGTTCATTACAAATTCGATGTCTTTTAGTGGGGCTTTATAATCAGGCATGCTCACCTCAAATTAATTGTTATTATCATTAAAATTAATTTCAAAACGCTTGTTTGAAACATTTGTTAGAATCGATACTAACAGCACAAATTCAATTCGTATAGAGTATCTACTCAAAAATTTGACACTTTTTAAGGGATCTTGAAATGGATGACTGATGAATGTGCGAATGTACGGCCATTTAAAAGGAATAATTTAGACATAAAAAAAACGCGACCTGGAATCCAGATCGCGTTTACCAATTTATATGTTTCTTGTTGTTAGCGAGTGCCAAATACTACGATGGTCTTGCCGTGTGCAGAAATGAGCTCTTGCTCTTCAAGTAATTTCAATACACGGCCAACGGTCTCACGAGAACAACTGACAATTTGACCAATTTCTTGACGAGTGATCTTTATTTGCATGCCGTCAGGGTGAGTCATCGCATCTGGCTGTTTACATAAGTTCAGTAATGTTTGCGCAATACGACCAGTAACGTCTAAGAACGCTAAATCCCCAACTTTTTCACTGGTACTTTGTAAGCGATCAGCCATCTGCTTAGATAACTTCATCAGGATTTCTGGGTTAGTTTGCACTAACTGTTTAAAGCGAGTAAATGAAATCTCAGCAATCGTACATGATTCACGAGTTTTAACCCATGCAGTACGCTCAGGTTCATCTTCAAATAATGCAAGTTCGCCAACAAAATCACCTTTAGACAAATAAGATAAGATCATCTCTTTACCTTGTTCATCTTTTATAAGCACTGCCACTGAGCCGTCAATAATGTAATAAAGCGTATCTGCAACATCGCCGCGATGAATCAACGTACTTTTCTTTGGGTACTTATGTAAATGACACTGCGATAAAAACCAATCTATAACAGGATCTTGCTGCGGCTTTTGGATAATTGACATAAGTCCTCTTTACATTATTAAGCGTTATTGAATAGTAGCCGATAAGTGGTGATTTATCTATCGATAACAATGACTTTAACGCCAATCGATGTAACTATCAAAAAAAATTTCTAATTAGCGATTATAAATCGACTGAACTAATAAGTTAATTAACTATTTTTAAAACAGTGACTTGATGCACCAAAATGGTTGTATGTTGCTCATAAATAGTGCAAAAAGGTGATTTCGTTTTTAATAAATGCTTTTAATCTTCATTAAAATCAATCAATAATAAATTTGGTCTAGTTAGTGCTTTACAACAATATATCAATTATTAATAAGGACTCACCATGAAGAAAACCGTCTTAATGCTTAGTGCTGTGGCGTTAGCAACAGGATTATTTACCACCTCATCTCACGCTGTTGAAGGGTTATCAGCAAACGCAGTAGTAACCAATAATTATATTTGGCGTGGCGTTACGCAAACCGATGATCAAGCCGCTGTTTCCGGTGGCATCGATTTTAACGCCAAATCAGGATTTTATGTCGGCGCGTGGGCGTCGAATGTAAAATATGGCACTGCAAATTCAGAATTGGATTTATATGCAGGCTATGGTTTCGAAGCCGGCGAATTTGCATTTGATGTCGGTTTTTTAAATTACGGCTACCCAGCAGGCGATGATCTTGATTTTTCAGAAGTGTACGCGAGCGTGAATTGGGAATTTTTAACTGTTGGCTATAACGTATTAGCTGACTCTGATGCCGGCGGTGACTTTGGTGACGATGATTACATATTCGTCGACATGGCATTTGAAATAAGTGAAGGTTTAGAGTTGGGCTTTCATTATGGTTCTTCAAGCTTTGATGCCGGTGGAGATTATAGTGATTATGGCATGAGATTAAGTAAAAATGGATTTACTTTTGCAATATCAGATACCGATAACAGCGGTGATGATATGAAAGTTGCAATAAGTTATTCAATTGATTTCGATCTCTAAACACTAATTCATATGGCGACAGCTATGCCGCCATATTATCACTTCACCCCTAAGCTTCACTCCTGTATTATTGCGCTTTCAATTCTTGGTATGAGATTGCGTAATGAAAGATTTTTTAATTGCTCCATCGATTTTATCTGCTGACTTTGCCCGCCTAGGCGAAGATGTGGATCGTGTTTTAACAAGCGGCGCCGATGTTGTTCACTTTGATGTGATGGATAATCATTACGTGCCCGCATTATCATTTGGCCCGGGAATTTGCCAGGCATTACGTGATTACGGGATAAAGGCGCCTATAGATGTACATTTAATGGTATCGCCGGTCGATTCCTTGGTGCCACAGTTCGCTAAGGCGGGGGCTTCAATTATTACTTTTCATCCAGAAGCCACGCAGCATCTTGATAGAACATTGCAGCTTATTAAAGATAACGGTTGCCAGGCGGGTGTTGTGTTAAACCCTGCGACGCCCTTAACTTGTTTAGAATATATTATGGATAAACTTGATGTTATTTTGCTAATGTCAGTTAACCCAGGATTCGGTGGTCAAAGTTTCATTCCATCAACGTTAGATAAATTGCGCCAAGTTCGCCAATTAATTGATGACAGCGGTTATGATATTCGCCTAGAAGTTGATGGTGGTGTCAAAGTAGATAATATTGGTGAGATTGCTGCCGCCGGTGCTGACATGTTTGTCGCTGGTTCGGCTATATTTAATCAGCCTGATTATAAGACTGTCATTGATGAAATGCGCCTTGAATTAAAAAATTGTAACAACAGTAAATAACATAAAGAGAAATAATCATGTCAAAACCTGTGGTATTAAGTGGGATTCAACCGTCTGGCGGTTTAACGATCGGTAATTACATTGGTGCTATTAACCAATGGCTACCGATGCAAGAAAACAATGATTGTTTCTTTATGTTAGCTGATTTACACACCATTACTGTTCGTCAAGATCCGGCAATAATGCGAGAGCGTGTATTGGAATGTCTAGCGATGTATATTGCCTGTGGTTTAGATCCTAAAAAAAGCACTATTTTTACACAATCGCAAGTTCCTGAACATGCTCAACTAGGTTGGATTTTAAATTGTTACGCCCAAATGGGTGAGCTAAACCGAATGACGCAGTTTAAAGATAAGTCTTCTCGTCACGCTCAAAATGTCAATGTTGGATTATTTGGCTATCCAGTACTTCAAGCTGCTGATATCCTGCTCTATCAGGCAGATAGTGTTCCTGTTGGCGAAGACCAAAAGCAGCACCTTGAGCTAACACGTGATATCGCAACACGTTTTAATAACTTATACGGTGAAGTCTTTAAGTTACCAGCGCCGTTTATTCCTAAAGTTGGTGCACGCGTAATGAGTCTGCAAGATCCTCTGAAGAAAATGTCCAAGTCAGACGATAACGTTAACAATTTTATTATGTTGTTAGATGAACCTAAGAAAATTGAGAAGAAATTAAAACGTGCGGTGACTGACTCTGATGAGCAGGCTCGGATTTACTTTGATAATGATGAAAAGCCAGGTGTATCCAATTTACTAACATTAATGTCTTGTATGACAGGTCGCGCTATTGATGATCTTGTACCAGAATATGAAGACAAAATGTATGGTCACTTGAAAAAAGATACGGCAGACGCTGTATTATCGGTGATAGAACCACTTCAACAACGCTATTTCGAGCTGCGTAAAGATGAAGGCGCATTATTAAATATTATGAAAGATGCTGCTGAACGAGCTTCTGAAAAAGCGGCCGTTACTCTAGATAAAGCGAAAGATGCGTTAGGGTTGATTTCAGTTTAATTACCTTTATTGTGTTTTATAGGTAATAAAAAAGCTGCTCAAAGCAGCTTTTTTTATGTTCAGTACAAATAGTCTCCAGTAACGCTAAGGGTAACAAGGAGCTGATATTCGTTATTTTCACTACACCATTAGTTGGTAAGCTAATGTATGTTGCTTCGCCCAATTAAGCAGTTCAACACGATTACGACACTCGGTTTTTCTAAAAATTGAATACAAATGAGTTTTTACTGTGTGCGGGCTGATATTGAGTGAATCAGCAACTTCTTGATTTTTAGCACCCTGACAAACCAATTTAATGATTGTCTTTTCACGCTTAGTTAGGCCTTCGGCGAGAGGTTGCGTCGGTGTCATTGGTGCTTGCATGCTTGTTGGCATATTTTCAAATAAACTTGCTAACGTTTGGCTTAATACTTTACGAGAGAACCACCATTCGCCATTCATTAAACAGCGTAATCCTTTCAATAATTGGTCTGTTTCGATATCTGTGTAAAAAGCAGCTTTAATACCCATTTGAACACAAATATATTCATTGACTGAATCTTTCGGCACATTAATGAGTGCAAGTTGATGCTTACGACTAACATCATTAATTTGCTTTGGAATACCGTGTTGGTCGATATCTAAAGTTCTAGAATCTAATAACACTATTCCATCAGGAAGTTGATTAACTTGGTCAACTTGGGTGGAAACGATTTTTAAATCTAATGTTTGCAAAATCAAAGTTAATTTTGATAATGCACTATCAGAAACGGTTGAAACTATATATATCGGAGTATTTTTCATCATTACCTTACGTAAATTCAATTTTCCTATAGTGCAATTTTAGGAAAGAGTTACTAATACAAAATTATTATACAAATATAATTTAGCAGGGAATCGGGAAAAGTAAAATTTTAATAGAAAATTCTTTGAGGAGAATTTTAAAGTAGTCGCTCCCATCCCTTTAATTGACTACTTTTCGATGACGCTGCTTTCGGTTTTTATTCCATCGACAAGCCAAAGACATTTGGAAACATAATGAGCATTGCAAGTACTGCCACTTGAATCATAATAAATGGGATAACCCCTTTATAAATATCCGTGGTTGCCACGCCTTTAGGGGCGACACCTTTGAGATAGAACAAACTAAACCCAAAGGGGGGGGTCAAAAATGACGACTGCAAATTCATTGCAATGAGTATAGCAAACCAAATCATATTTATCCCTAAAGATTCGGCTATTGGTGTCAAAATAGGCACAATAATGAAAGCGATTTCAACAAAGTCAATAAAAAAGCCAAGAATAAGGATCGCAATCATTGCTAATGCGATGAATGTCCACTTTTCACCTGGTAATTGCAACATGAATTCTTCAACCAAATAATCACCACCAGTGTAAGTAAATACCATTGAAAAGGCGGTTGCACCTATAAGCACGGCAAAAACCATCGCGCTAACTTTTGATGTGTCCTTGGCACTGTCTAGCAGCATTTTAAAGCTAAAGTTATTACTAAAAATTGCAAGAATAATCGCGCCGATCCCACCAAAGGCAGAGGATTCAGTTGGTGTAGCAATGCCTGAAAATATTGAACCTAGTACGGCGACAATTAACAATAACGGGGGAATGATATAAATGATTGCCTGAATTAGTGCTTTGCGTTTTTTTTCAGGTGCAACTTGAATCGCTGGTGCTCTTTCTGGATGGCGCCATGCAATGTAGGTTACATAGAGAATATATCCCAAGATGAGAGCAATGCCTGGCCATAGCGCTGCTTGAAATAGATCACCAACCGGTAGTCCCATGACATCGCCGAGAATAATTAGAATTATCGACGGCGGAATGATTTGCCCTAAAGTGCCAGACGCACAAATGACGCCTGTTGCGAGTCGCTTATCATAATTATATTTCATCATTACTGGTAATGAAATAACACCCATTGCAACGACAGATGCGCCTACAACGCCAGTTGAAGCTGCTAAAAATGCACCAACAATGACGGTTGATATGGCTAGGCCACCGCGTATTTCACCAAATAGAATGGCCATTGATTCGAGTAATCGTTCGGCTAGCTGGGATTTTTGCAGGACAACCCCCATAAAAATGAACATAGGAACGGCCATGAGAATGGTGTTTTCCATGATGCTCATGATTCGATATGGCATGAAGGCAAAGAGATCTGGTCCTAAGGCGAACCAACCAAATAATAGGGATACACCAGCGAAAGTAAAAGCAATGGGATAGCCTAAAAAGAGCAAACATAAGGCCGTTATAAATAAGACAATACCTATCATAGCGTCTCTCCTTGAGTGTTTGCGTCTTCACCACCAGTTAAAATATGTAATTGTTCTAAAATGACGTAAATTGCACATAACACGGTGAAGCAAAATGATGCTGGAATTGCTCCTTTGATTATCCAGCGGTGAGTTAAACCGCCAGGATCGCCACTACGTTCATTTGAAATAAATGCCTCATTCGCAAAATCATACCCGTAGTAAATGATTAATAAACTAATTGGAATGAGTAACGTGATAGTGCCAAAAAGATTGATGAAAGCTTGTGCCTTTTGTCCGAGCTTTTCGTAGATAACATCGACACGGACATGAGCGTTTTCTTTAAGGCTATAACCCATGCCAAATAGAAACATGCAAGCAAACAAATGCCATTCGAGCTCTTGTAGTCCAATATCAACGTCGTCAAAGAAATAACGACTAACAACGTTATAGAAAATGGTGCCTAATAGCACTATGACTGAACAGGCGACTAATACGCCAACGATGTCGATGACTTTACCAAGTAAGTCTTTTAAAAATTTAATCATAACCACGCAAAATACAACTGGATTTAGTTTAAGAATAGGTGAGATTTAATAAGCCCTATCCTATGATAGGGCTTATTCTTCTACTTAGCGCTATTGAGATAGGCTTGGTCGGAAATATTTGTCCACGGACGAACTTGCTCTAAATAGGTTCGTTGAGATTCAATAATTTCTTTGGTCAGTGTGTCTTTAGAAGCAAAGTCAGCAAGCAGTTGCTGGTTCGCAGCGCGTAGTGCTGTCATCACGTCATTTGGGAACGTTTTAATTTTCACATTTGGGTAATCCTTGCTGATGCTAGCAAGATTCTTTCCTGACTCATGCGTTGATTGAGTATACATATCATAAGCGGCAACCCGCATGGCTGTTTTTAAAATGGCTTGTAAGTCTTTTGGTAATTTCTCGTAAGCACGCTTGTTAACCATGAATTGCAATTCAGCACCAGGCTCATGCCAGCCAGTGTAGTAGTAAGGCGCAACCTTGTGAAAACCCATACGCAAGTCTAATGACGGACCAACCCACTCCAGTGCATCGATAGTGTTACGCTCTAGCGCCGTAAATAGCTCACCAGCAGGAATATTAGTTGGTTTAGCGCCTACTTGCGCCAATACTTCACCAGCAAATCCGGGGATACGCATTTTTAGGCCTTTTAAGTCATCAAGACTATTAATTTCTTTTCTAAACCAACCACCCATTTGATTACCTGTATTACCGCCAGGGAATGCAAGAATTCTGTGTTTATCAAATACTTTTTCCATCAGCTCCATGCCGCCACCGTGATAGAACCATGCATACTGCTCTGACGCGACCATGCCAAATGGCATTGTCGTGAAGAACATCGTATTAATATCTTTGCCTTTGTAATAATAGGCAGCTGTGTGACCCATTTGATATTGGCCGGCCTTCACCATATCTAAAACGCCTAAAGGCGCTTTATGTTTATTACGCGAATGTATTTGAATGATAAGACGGCCATCAGACATTTCTTTAACCATTTTAGCCATGTTTTTACTTGTATCGCCAAAGATTGGAAAGTTAGTTGGCCAAGTCTCGGCAAGTTTCCATCGATGTACTTTTTTAGCAGCAAAGGCGTTGCTAGTAACAAGTACACTCATCAAAAGGGTAGTGATAAGTAACTTAGTTTTAATCATTTTATGTCGCTCCGTTACATTTGTTTAACATGAACGTATACAAAAGCAGACCAAAAGGCAATGCATCGTTTGGACTATTGTTGACAATAATGATTTATTTAAGGGGATTGAATGGGGTGATATTCAACGGTAACTTAATTCGCTACCGTTGATATGGGAGATTTTAGTAAGCAGCTTTCGCCTTCTCTGCTTTTTGGTGTTGTTTTTTCATTGCATCTGCAATTTCTGGCGCTACATAATTTTCGTCATGCTTTGCAAGCACTTCAGTCGCGGCGATGACATTGCCTTCAGCTAACACACCATTTGCGACTATACCTTGACCTTCGCGGAACAAATCAGGCAATAGCCCTTCATAAGTGACAGTGACTTCGTGAGTCGCATCAAACACAACAAATGATACTTCCAAGTTCTGACTGTTTTTAACTAACGAACCCTCTTTAACCATGCCACCAATTCGCAGGCGTTGACCAATAACTGGCTTAAGCCCTGTGTCTTCTTTACCGCCAATAATTTCATGGGGTGTGTAAAATAAATTGATATTTTGGCTAAGTGAATAAAGCACCAACCCAACGACGGCTGCAAAACCGACGAAGATGATAGAAATGATAGTGAGGCGCTTTTTACGTCTTGGATTCATTGGTTTTCTTATCCTTTCTCATTTGTTTTAATTTGTCTTCGTGCTGTGCACGTTTAGCTATTTCTTTTAATAATGAATTTTTACGTCGAACACTAACAATGGTTAATGTCGTTAGTAGGGTAAAGGTAATACCGTAGGCCCACCACACGTAAAAGGCATGTCCACCCATCGCGATAAAGTCGCTAAAACTATCAAAGTGCATTACTTATCTCCTACTTTAGCGGCCAGTTCACGTACCCATGGGCGCATTGCATTTCGTGCAAGAACCTCATTTTTGAATCTGACTAAAGTTAGCGCGCCGATCATTAAGGCAAAGGCAAGAATATTGGTTAATAATGGCCATAACATTTCACTGCTCATCGAAGGTGCTGACAGTTTGGAAATTGTTGCGGTTTGGTGTAGCGTATTCCACCATTCAACGGAGTATTTAATGATAGGAATGTTTACCACACCTACTAAGGTTAAGATCCCTGCTGCGCGGCTTGCTAATGCTTTATCTTCAAACGCATTATGTAACGCAATAACGCCTAAATATAAAAATACAAGAATAAGATAAGAGGTTAGTCGTGCGTCCCATACCCATGAAGTTCCCCACGATGGCGCGCCCCATATTGCACCTGTAATTAACGCGATAGCTGTTAACGTTGCGCCAATAGGTGCCATTGCTGCTGCGGCGGCATCAGCGAGCTTTAACTGCCAGACCATGGAAATTAACACAGCGGTTGCCATTGCCATATAAACACTCATTGAGAGTGTTGCTGCAGGAACATGGATGTAAATAATCCGATAATACTCTTTTTGGTATAACTCTGCTGGTGCAAACGCTAATCCCCAAACGGCTCCAACGACTAATAATACGATACTAGAGATCGCAAACCACGGCTGTAGCGTTGACGCTAGCTGGTAGCTGCGTTCTGCTTTTGCGTATGGATGTAACCACTTCCACATAATCTATTTACTCACCTAAAATTTTAAATTAATTGGTACTGACGCGTAGTGCTGCACTTACTGCAAATGGACTTAAGGTCAATGCAAGCACTAACAACGCTGAAATAATTGCTATATGTCCACTATAAGGCATATTAAGCGCCGCAGCTTCTATGGCTGCCGTCGCAAAGATCAGGATCGGTATATATAGTGGCAAAATTAATAAACTTAATAAAACACCGCCTTTTTTCAGGCCAACGGTCAATGCAACACCAATCGCTCCTATCAGACTCAATACCGGCGTTCCTAGTGCTAATGTTATCATAAGAGCAGGGTAAGCTAGCGGCTCCATATGCAGCATTAATGCAAGTAATGGTGCTATTAATATAATTGGAAGCCCTGTTAGTAGCCAGTGAGCGCTAATTTTAGCTAACACCATAATAAACAAGGGCTGAGGGCTCAGTAGCATTTGCTCAAGGGAGCCATCACTGTGGTCATTTTTAAATAATCTTTCCAGTGACAAGAGCGCTGATAACAGCGCCGCTACCCAAATAATTCCTGGGGCAATTCGCGTTAATAGATTTGTCTCTGGCCCAATACCCAGCGGGAATAGGGTAATAACTATCACTAAGAAAATCAGCGGATTTAAAATATCCCCTTTGTTATGTACAGCCACTTTTAAATCGCGGTGCATCACTTGCCAAAATAATTGACGATAACTTAGTGGTTGAGGCGTGGACATTAAATTTGGTCCTCTAAGTTGATGCGCTGCACTGAGTGATTAGCTATTTGTAATTCTTGATGGCTGGTAAATATTATTGCGCCACCGCGTGCTACATGGTCTAAAAACAACTGCTCTAGCTGCGCGACGCCGGATTTATCAATGGCGGTGAAAGGTTCGTCGAGGATCCAAATCTTACTGGTACTTTGCCATAATCTGGCCAGTGCAATTCGACGATTTTGACCTGCCGAAAGATGCGATGCGTAACTGTCTTCAAACCCAGTTAAACTGACGCGTTCAATCGCATTGTCGATATTATCAATCCTGTCTTGTTGCAGCGCTAAACTAAAGGATAGGTTCTCAACTGTAGTAAGTTCACCTTTAACACCAGCTAAGTGGCCAATAAAGGTTAAATTCTGATAGTAATTTTCGCGACATTTTGTAATAGCTTGCTCTCGGTAGCGCACTTCACCTTCATACGGAAGAGATAATCCGGCGAGTAGGCGTAGCAGGCTAGTTTTTCCTGCACCGTTAGCACCTTCTATTTGGATTAAATCGCCAGCATTTACCGTAAATGAAAGTTCGTCAAATAAAACACGATCTTCACGAATACAAGTTAATTGGTAAGCGCGCAACAAGCTGTTCATGATTATTCTGCTACTTTATCAATGACAAGTTGGTAAGGCTGCTCGGCGTCAATATCTGCTTTTTCAATCATGCCGTGTAAGTCACCTGATTTAATTCCAGGACTGCCACTTTTTGAAACAACAGCAAATAACCGCACTTGTTTGTGTTGGCTAATTTTTGCGGCCGGCGTCATCGCACGAGAATCATCTAAGCGAATGGAAAGTGGTAAATCGCCTGCGGTAAGCTTGATTGCCGCTAGCGGCATACGAGGGCCTTCAAGAGCAATTGCATAAATAAAGATAGTTTGGTCTGATGTAAAAGAACCATCTAGTTTTTCACTAATAGCAACGTCAACATCAACGCCGCTTGTTGACACAACTGGTGTTTCAATATCAGGCATCGGTTGACCTGTCATTGCTAATCGTTGTTTCGCATTTGCGATAGCGTTAGTCAAAGTAACAATATCAGTTCCAGGGCGGTCGTTATTAACAACGCGTTGCCACACAATAATTGCTTGTCCGTAATCTCCGTTAACAAAATTGTCCATTCCTAACAAAACTAAGGTCGAAACATCGTCGGGATCAAGTGCCAAGGCCTGATCGATGAGTTGTTTTATCTCATCATTCATTTGCTGATTGTTTTTATAATACAGCGCCTGAGCTTGAGGCCCGATAAACTCAGCATGCTCACCAACCATAGTAATTAGTTTTTTAAATGACGCGATAGCATTGTCAAATTGCTGCGCTGAGATATAAAAATGCGCCAAGTTAAATAACATCTCACTGTTATTAGGATTTTGAGCAACTTTTTCTTCAAGTAGCGACAGTGCTTGTTGATATTTCTCTTGCTGTGATTTTGCTTGAGCGTTCTGAGCCATCGCTTGTTCAAGGTGTTGAGATTCACCAATATTTAGATACATATAAATTGATGCTGATGCTAGCAAACCGCTCAAGATGATAGGGAAAAGTATCGAGTGAGATTTTACTTCTAGTTGCTCGCTACTATCTGTTGCTTCTTGTAATAGCTTACGGCCTAGCTCTGTTTTTAGCTCGTCGTATTCTTGTTGAACAATACGATTTTCAGCAAGTTGAGTATCAATTTTTTCTAAGGAAGTGAGATAGCTTTCTTTGTTGGCTTCATTTCGCGCATTATTCGATTGCGCTTTGATTTGGCTATTTCGAGCATAAGGCCACCATAAAATAAGAAGTGCTATTAGCACCATAAAACCTATTGCTGCCCAAAGTTCAGTTGTCATGATTTGACTCGTCGCCAATGCTTATGAAAAATTGGTGCTGATTGTACGTTAAAATATGCCTTGTGGTATAGCTATCACCGTAAAATTTATGCAGGATCAAGTTACTAAAAGTTATTTATAAAAATCATGAAACTTTTGCGGATTATCAGTGTCCATCGAGCTTCGGTTGTTTTAATTGTACGGACCTAAATAAGGATTTTTTGATCTTTATTAGTTAATCGAGGTTGCGATCAGTTATTATAAGTACCCGATGCATTATGCTGCTAAATAGCAGTTTTATCTTTAATACTGAGGAAGTGAAATGATCCCTGAGTTAGGAAATTTCTCATTTATCGTCGGACTAATGTTCGCAATTGCTCTTGGCGTTATCCCACTAGTTGGTGTGGCGCAAAATAATTTAAGCCTAATTCGTTACGCTAGACCTCTCACCTTCGGCATGTTCTTCTTTGCCGCACTAAGTTATGGCTTGTTAACTTATAGCTTTATCACTGACGATTTCTCAGTGGCGTACATCGCGCACCAATCCAATACTGAATTGCCAATTCAATATAAAATTGCGGCTGTGTTTGGTGGACATGAAGGTTCATTGCTATTTTGGGTATTGACTTTATGTGCTTGGACATTGGCGCTCGCTGCGACTAGTCGTCAATTAGAAGAAGTGTTTGTTGCTCGAGTGCTGTCAATTCTGGGTATGGTAGCAGCTGGTTTCTTTTTATTTACTCTGCTTACTTCTAATCCGTTTGAGCGAATATTATTTGATATTCCAACACAAGGACGAGACCTAAATCCGTTGTTACAGGATATTGGACTTATTCTTCATCCACCTATGCTTTATCTCGGCTACGTTGGCTTTTCTGTCGCCTTTGCATTTGCAGTCGCGGCGCTGATGAGTGGTAAAATGGATGCAGCATGGGCTCGCTGGACAAGGCCTTGGACACTAGCTGCTTGGGCATTTCTAACAGTAGGTATCATGCTCGGTAGTTGGTGGGCATATTATGAACTAGGCTGGGGTGGCTGGTGGTTCTGGGACCCCGTCGAAAATGCCTCATTTATGCCGTGGCTGGTTGGAACAGCGCTTATTCATTCGTTATCGGTTACCGAACAGCGCGGTCAATTTAGAAACTGGACGGTATTACTAGCGATTTCTGCATTTTCTTTAAGCTTATTAGGAACCTTCTTAGTACGTTCTGGTGTGCTTAATTCAGTACATTCATTCGCTGCCGATCCTTCGCGCGGTATGTTTATATTGTTGCTGCTTGCTATTGCGGTAATAGGCTCTCTGACCTTGTTTGCATTTAAAGCAAGTTCATTGCGTGAGCCGTCTAATTTTGAATTACTTTCTAAAGAAACATTAATTCTCTTAGGCAATATAGCATTGGTTGTAGCGACGGCAACTGTTTTACTTGGCACGTTATACCCACTATTAATTGACGCGTTAGGGTATGGAAAAATATCGGTAGGCCCTCCATTTTTTAATGCCGTGTTCAATCCCATTATTGCAGTAATGGTGGTGATTATGGCAGCGGCGCCTATTATTCGTTGGAAGAAAAATAAAGCGGGTACGCTAATTAATGAACTTGGCATAATCGCATTGGTTAGCGTGATTTTTGGTCTTGCATTTCCAATCGTCTATGGTGATGAGTTTATCGGTTGGGTTGCAATTGGCATGGGGCTCGCTTGTTGGTTAACCTTAGGTACGTTGAAAAATACTCATACCAGTATAAGAGGACGAGACGGTAAACTCGATATCACCCGTCCGACCCAAAGTTATTGGGGCATGGTAACTGCCCATCTTGGTATTGCTATTGCTATTGTTGGTGTGACCTTGGTTAGCCATTACGAATCGCAACTTGATGTTCGTATGGATAAAGGCGATAAAGTATCACTGAGCGGCTATGAGTTTTCATTACAAAAAGTAGAACCCGTTGAAGGGCCAAACTATAGTTCACAACGTGCAACTATTATTGCCTATGAGAATGGCCAACAAGTAGCAAGCCTTCACCCTGAACGTCGAGTATATCGTGTGCAAACAATGGGAATGACAGAGGCTGGTATTGACAGCACCCTAACTCGAGATTTATTTGTTGCCTTAGGTGATCCACTTGATAACGACGCTTGGGCAGTACGAATTTACGTTAAACCATATATCAATCTATTATGGGTGGCTGGTTTGATAATAATGCTAGGTGGATTCTTATGTATGTTTGATAAACGTTACCGCCGCAAATCAACCGCTAATGCATCCGTTGAATCTCAACCGGCAATTGCTTAGGACACTTATAATGAAAAGAGTATTACTATTTTTACCACTTATCTTATTTATGGTGCTTGGCTTCTTCTTATATAGAGGGCTCTACCTTAATCCTCAGGCTATGCCATCAGCATTAGAGGGCAAACCAGTTCCCGCGTTTAAGTTACTGACGGTTACCGATCAGAGCCGGGTTGTTACAAACGCCGATCTTAAAGGTGAAGTTTATCTCCTTAATGTTTGGGGAACCTGGTGTGCAGGTTGTAAAATTGAACATCCTTATCTTCTCGATCTTGCCAAAAGTGGTTTACCTATTTATGGCATTAACTTTAAAGATGATTTATCTGCTGCACAACAATGGCTAAAAGACTACCAAGATCCTTATCAGTTCACCGTCTATGATGTTGATGGGAAGTTAGCACTGGATCTTGGCGTATACGGTGCTCCAGAAACGTTCGTTGTTGATGCTAATGGTGTTATTAAATTGCGATATGCTGGTATTCTCGATCCTGTTGCTTGGAACACCAAGATAAAACCACTAATAGACTCGTTAAAAAACAAGGCGAATGAAACGTGAAACAATTAATAATCGCCTTAATGACATTTACTATCGTGCTATTTAGCATTGAGAGTAATAGTACATCAGTTGAAACATACACATTTAGTACACCTGAATATGAAGTTCGATTTCATCAATTGAATAAAATACTGCGATGTCCAAAATGTCAAAATCAGAATCTTGCAGATTCAAACTCACTTATTTCACAGGATCTACGCCGTGAAGTTCGTAGGTTACTCGAAGAGGGACGTACCGATGAGCAGATTATGGAATATATGGTTATGCGCTACGGTAGCTTTGTACTCTATAAGCCTAAACTTGACCGCGTTACCTATTTCCTCTGGTATGGACCAATAGGTTTTGGCGTTTTTGGAGTCATTATGGTTGCATACATTGTAATGAGACAAAGAAAGCGTCGTGCTGAATTGCAAGTCGCTAATTCCCAGCAAGAGAATGATATCAATAGCCTCACTGAACAAGAGCAAGCTCAAATAGACAAGCTCTTAAAGTAAAGTGACGTGAATAAATAATGAAAAGGACAGTTTATACTGTCCTTTTTTGTTGTTGAGGTTGATTAATGCACTAACTTACACTGTTTTGTGACCGATTCGAAGTTTTAATGACCAAACGAAATAAAAGTTCAAAAAAGCCCTTGCCAAGTTCGATGGGATCTCTATAATGCGCATCCACTGACACGG
>OJBM01000203.1_pt1 | contig 23382 bp, 21 predicted proteins | sample 1591061 | NCBI WGS metagenome assembly OJBM01 (sample SAMN05416872, study PRJEB24817) | seawater metagenome | isolation source: Sea water | place: Canada:Atlantic | collected 2013-11
AAGCTTCTATTCCTAAGAATCCCAATCGCTCACGCGGTTGGGATTTTTTTTGGCCCAAGGATGGGCCTTATCCTAAGAACGTCGGGAACGGTTCTTAGGGTTCTAATATTTAACAAAGCCATTAGTTTAATATGCAGTACCTCTATCTAATGCAGGTACTGAACAATCGCTACTGCTTAAATCCCCACCAGACAAAAACCAAAAAGCCCCTGATGCTCGTTCATCAGGGGCTTTTTGGTTTTAAATGTTCAAAAATTTAAAACGGCATAGGATACTGCTTAAATATTTCTGAAATAGATTTCAGTGCTTCATCACTAAGCTTAATTTCAAAGGCATCAATATCTTCTTTTAATTGATTTACATTAGTGGCCCCAATAATAGTTGAAGTGACCCCGTCTACTTGTTTGCACCAAGCTAGTGCCAATTGACTTGGGGTGATGTTTAGCTCTATTGCTAAGGCTGTATATTTTTCAATGGCGCTCTGGGATTGCTCGGTATCCCTGAAAAGTCCATTGCGCTGCATAAGGGTCCAGCGTGAACCATCAGGTCGTTGACCATTTAAATACTTACCACTGAGCATGCCGCCTGCTAAGGGAGACCAGGGAAGATAGGCAATGGCTTCATGAACGCAGTTTTCCACAAGATAAGGCCAATCTTTAGCGTGCAATAAACTGAATTCATTTTGAATGGAAACCATACGGGGCAAGTTATGTTCTTTGGCTAGGCTTAAATAAGTATTAATGCCCCAAGTGGTGTCATCGGATAGGCCGCAGTGGTTAATTTTACCCGCCTTTACCGCATCATTTAGCCCTTCTAAAATACTCAGCATGTCTTCTACTTCTTTATCTTTGTTTACATCTGAGAACTTAAAGCTGTTTGGAAAATGCTTGCCGAAATGAGGTGAAGTGCGGTTAGGCCAATGCAGTTGGTATAGGTCTATGTAATCGGTTTGTAAGCGTTTTAACGAAGCATCTATAGCTTGGCTGATGCTTTCTTTTTTAATTGGACCGCCTTCTCTTACCCAAGGCAAGCCTGCCCCTGCTATTTTAGTGGCCAGTACGATGTCTTTGCGTTTGTCTTTATGGGTGTTTAGCCAATTGCCTATGATGCTTTCTGTTTTACCATAAGTATCAGGGGAGGGTGGCACAGCATACATTTCAGCGGTATCAATAAAATTAATCCCACGGGACAAGGCATACTCAATTTGCAGGTCAGCATCTTGCTGATTGTTCTGTACACCCCATGTCATGCTGCCTAAGCACACTTCTGACACTTGTAAATTACTACTGCCTAGCTTGTTGTATTTCATTTACGGTATCCGTCATTTAAGTGCATTAAAAGCTGTTCAACATAATAGGGGCAGTTACCGGGTCTTTCTACTGAAGGGTTCTGGAACTGTGTATTCGCTGTTTAGGCCTAATCTATTAATGACAAGGGTTAGGTCAGTGACTATAGTATTGCTTGTGTGATTAATTCCCACGACAAATGGTAAGGCTAGCTTCGAATTTTATATCAAGGATAGAGCGTGTATTTAAAACAATTATTTACCATGATAATTATAATGCTACTGGCGGCTTGTGGGAGTGACGGCAAAAACTCACAACCTAAATTCAGTAATAGCGGGCCAAGCGATGAAGAAGTGATAAAAATTCCTGTGGTGGTGCATGTAATTTATTATAACGATGAATCCAATGTCACCACTGAAAAAATAGAGTCTCAAATTGCAGTTTTGAATGAAGATTTTAGAAAACTGAATGCGGATTACACTCAGACTCCGGATGAATTTCTATCCTTGGTAGCGGATGTGGGTATTGAGTTTGAATTAGCCACTATTGATCCAGAAGGGCATGCTACTGAAGGAATTACCCGTACATTTAGTGACACAGTAAGCGGCTTTTCAGGTGATTCAACAGGAACTGGGGCACCAGCAGAAACCTTTCCATTGTATTTTACCCACATGGGGGGGCAGGATGCTTGGCCTACAGATCAATATTTGAATATATGGGTTGTTGAAATGCAGAGCCGTCTTGGCCGTTTAGAAGTTGCTGGCTACGCTCACCCCATAGGAAGTGATCCGAGAATAGATGGTGTTGTTATCGAGCCTAGAGCTTTAGGATTAATGGAGCCTTTGACCGTGGCTCAGTCTAAAGGTAGAACCGCCACCCATGAAATTGGCCATTGGTTAAACCTTCACCATATATATGCTAATGGTACTAATTGTGAGTCTTCAGATGAAGTAGATGATACACCCAATGCTTTAACCCAATATGAGAAGTTTCCTGTCTACCCACAAACATCCTGCGGCAGCACTGACATCACCATGAATTTCATGGACAACGTAGATGACCGAGCCATGTATATGTTCACTAACGGTCAAAGAGAAAGAATGCGATCGGTCTTTAAAGAAGGGGGCGGCAGGCACCAGTTATATTTAAACAGCCTAAATTATTTTGCTGAATAAAAATGAAAGCTCTGGTGAGTAATATATTTCACCAGAGCACATTTACACATGCGATTTATGTTCAGCGAGTTTAAATAGCAATCACTGCACAGCAAATGCTGGGTTTAGGATTATCGCCACAATAAATATCAAAGCGGTTGTTATCTTGTAGTTTGTTTTGCTTAAGTATGGCTTGGCTTTCTAAAAAGACAGGGCCTTTAAATACCACGTCAACTTGAATTTTTTTGTGGTTTAAATCGCTATTTTCAATTTCAACAAGGGCACCAGAATAATGAATGGCTTCTGCCACAATGCCAAAGCCATGGGCAATATCGCGTTTAAGGCCAAATAATTTGGCAAGAGTGGCAGACATATGTATGGGGTTATAATCGCCGGAAATTTTAGCGTATTGTTTGCCGCGGTTTTTAGGAACTGGCCAGCTAGCCCCTTCTTCGGCATCTTCTAGTGTCGCTAATTCAAAGCTGGTTTCTTTGCTTGGGTTTTCTTTTCCACCAAATTTTCCGGCCATAAAATAGGTGCTAACTTCTTCCCAGACTTTTTCACCTTCCACCATTACATGGGTGCTGAAATCAAATTCAAGCCCTTTTGGTAATAAACGAAATTCTCCCATGGCACTGTGAATGTCCATGACTTGGGTGTTTTTAATAGGGGTGTGTTGAGTAATGCGGTTTTTTAAATGCACGGCCCCCAATAGGCCAAACGGAAACAACTTGTGGGTAAGCATATTCATATGCAGGCCACCGGCCAAAACATGTGGATACAAGATTGGCAGATACTCGCCTTGGGAAAGACCTAATACCTCATGGTAGTTTTTTAATGCAGCAGGATCGGCTTTCGCCACGACCCAACTGCCACGAATATCAGGCAAGCCTTTGAGACGATTGAAGCCTTTACGGGGCAATAACAGGGCTTTGACCATGGCGGTGGCCAAACCGGGTTTCTGATCATAAGTGAGCTGTACGTCTGTCATGGTGAGCCTGTTCATTATTATTAATGAAAGCATATTAGCACTATTTAATGGCAGGTGAGGAGCTAGCACTTCAAATGCTGATGACTTGATATGTTTATGAATGTTAATTAACCATTAACGGTGAGAGCTTCCAAGGCGGAAACTGGCTGACACTTAATAATAACTTAGCTCGCTAGCTCATTGTATGATGAGGAGTGGAGTTAATTGAAATGATATTAGGCAGCAGTTTTAGGATAAAAGTTATCATGGAAAATGGCATAAGTTGCTATCTATAACAGAGCAGAAAATTTAGTAACATACTGTTTCATGACAGGCATGTTGTTAAAGTAAATTTAACACTAAACTGCTATAAGTCTTCAGTGATGTTTATGGCTTCAATAAAGGGAAGTAACCGTCTTATGGGCAGCAGTAATTTCATCAAAGCGTTTATATTAATTGCTGCACAATTGGTATTGATTGCCTGTGGCTCATCGGGGAATACTTCTGAGGAACCAACACCAACACCAACACCAACACCAACACCAACACCAACACCTAGCCCAGATCCGATTGTCGTTTGGCCAGGAGATGACGGTCAGTTAAGAGCAGCTTTGCGTGATAGCAATGGTGAAACCCTAAAAGTGTCTGGCACAGTGAACATTAATATTCCTCAGGATAATGAGGATATACATCATTACGAGCTTTATTGGTGGGACACGAATGCTGAAGCCACTCAAGGGAGTGTTCTTCAAAGCCTATTGGCAGAAGAGTTGGATACAGCACTGCCTATTTTGGAAATTACCGGTTCACTGGCTATGCCAGATACTGATGCACAGCTGGTATTACTGGCAAAGGACCTTGAAGGACAGGTTCTCAGCCAGGATGTTATCGCGTTTCAAGACTTCACCGGTAACGCATTAATTAGTGGTAAGGGCGGCACCATTGCTCAGAGCTGGGTATACGGAGAAGATCGCGACTTCTTAAAGGCTCACCTGGAAACCATTAACGGTAACGATTTTTGCAGTTTTGATAATGGACTGGTGATGATTGTAGATATGGAAAATCAAAGGGATAGTCGTGATGATGTGGTGGTCGATGATGACCTTTATCCGGCTTATTCCTTTAACTGTACCGATAACCTTCAGCATAATGGCAAAGAAATTTGGGGGTATTTGGGGAACGATGAAGATGACATCATCGTCGCTTATTCGCCGTTAAATGATGCTTTGCATTACGCCACTATCACCTACGACATGCTGTTTAAATATTTAGGCCGCCCACCATTTAACGAAAAATTTCGCTTACGGGTGCATTACGGTGAAGATTTTTATTCTGATATATTCTGGGATGGCGCCTATGCGAATTTTGGTGATGAGTATTACACCAGTTCTTATGGCAGCGTAGGGCTGGACATCGTCGCTCATGAACTTGGCCATGGCTTTTTAAATCACAACTCTCCGTTAAAGGTCGGTCTAGCCACCTATCATGCCGATGCTTTGTCTCTACATGAAGCCTTTGCCGACATGAGCGGCGCTGCCGCTAAATATTTCTATTTAGGTGAAGCCCATTGGAAACATGGCGAAGAAACTCATTCCCCTAACGCCCGTGATGGAAATGAAATTATCGTCATGCAAGGAGGCTTGCCCAGTTATCTAGACTACGCACCTTCTATAACCGGGCGTTATGCCAATATGGGCATGGTGACTTATCCCTTTTATGTATTAACCAATAAATGGGGCATGGATAGAAGTTACCCATTAATGTTGGATGCTGCTCAATATTGTTGGCAGCCCAGCATGATCTTTCCTGAAATAGCTCAGTGTGTGTTAGATGCGGCTATTAATCGTAACGAGCCCATACAAGATGTTATTGATGCTTTTAAAGAAGTAAAAATAAAATTATTTGATGAGGGCACTCTGGCTCATTTTGATGCGCAGCAAATAAAAAGAAATATACGCTTTAGTGACACCAGTGTTAGCACCAGTCAGGCCACTGAGTGGCACTGGGATTTTGGCGATGGCAATACATCAAACCAGCAAAATCCGGTGCACGATTACCTAGAAGGGGGACTCTATCATCCTATTTTGACGGTGACGGATCTGGCGGGCGACGTAGATACATATTCAAGGCCGTTGGATGTCTTTACCGAATATTGTGCCCCCAGTAGTGGTGGCTTTGATCAATCCATGACACAGCTATCGCTAGATGGAAATATTATCGATGTAAGCGATACATCCATTTACGATTATACTGATAACGTCATTTCGGTTACGGCAGGAGAGTCCTTGCATATTATTGTACAAGGGCATACGGGACTAGACTCGGAAGAGAACTGGGGCATTTGGTTGGACATAAATGATGATGGAGTATTTGATGAAACGCCTCAGTCTAGCGAACTTTTATATAATGAGTCCTCACTAGACAGTGAAAATTATGCTTTAGATGTGAAAATAGACTTGCCAGAAGACTTACCTGCTGGAGCACTTCGCCTGCGTATTAGTGGCTCATTCTCTATTCAAAAACCTTGCTCAGGCAGAATAAAAACCACAGCGGATGTTTTTATTCAACGTCAGTAGTTTCCTTATCTTGTCTATGATGCGGGCTAAGGCAAGATAAGTTCTTTGCTTTTAAGGGCGCGAGCAATAAAAGTAAGCCTTGCATGTTACGTCATATGCCTTTTGTCTTGCCAATAATACAAAGTCCTCGGCTGCATAAAAAATAGCATGTGAGTTTTAAAAGCTCATGACTAAATGATGGTGATTTTTAAAGATTAAGTCATTGTGAATAGATACTGTATTACCTTATAAAGAAGCAGTAAGTAATCTTACCGGTTAGTCATTATGAGTATTTAAAAATGAAAGCCTAGTTAATTTAGGTTAACGGCTAAAATCAATCAGGATATTATTTATGACACAGCCCTTAAAAAGTAAAAAATCATATCCACAGCCTACCGCCCATGACCCCATAAAAAAGCTGTTTGAAAATGTATATTGGGTTCACGGCAGTGTGAAAGTAGGCCCAGGCATGACCATGAACCGAAACATGGTAATTATAAAAAATGAAAATCAGCTTACGCTTATAAATCCAGTACGATTAAATAATGAAGAGGAAAAAGCGTTATTAGCATTAGGTGATATTACCGTGGTGATGCGTCTAGGGGATTTTCATGGTTTGGATGACCAATATTATGTGGATACCTTTAACGCAGCATTTTGGTGTCAAAAAGACCAAGCCACTTACCTAACCCCTATACCAGACACGGTAATAAGCACCGATACAATATCGCCCATTGCTAATTCTGAATTCTTTATTTTTTCTACTGCTAAATTTCCAGAGGCGGCATTGTTAATAAAGGATTGTGATTTACTCATCACCACAGACAGTATTCAAAACCTAACAGATTGGAGCTATACCACTTTATTTACTCAGTTAATGCTCAAACTAATGGGTTTTAAAATAGATTTAATTATTGGTAAACCTTGGATTAAGCGAGTTACGCCAAAAGGGAGCAGTATGCTTGGGGATTTTGAACGCTTAATGAAATTAGATTTCAAACATATTGTAGCGGCTCATGGCACACCTTTATTAGGCGGTGCTAAAGAAAAACTGAAACAAACCATAGGCGAGACATTTCCAGAATACTCATCTACTGTTTGAATATTTAGGGCATTAATAAGGGGCTTTAAAGCCCCTTATTAATGATCTTTATGGTTTAAAAATGATAATTAGCTGAAACCGTCACGTTAGTTAAATCTGCCCCACCGTCTAACGATGCGTATTTATACTGAGTACCCAGAGAAAAATTATCCACCACTTCATAAGATGCGCCTACTGCATAAGTGATTTCATCAGAGGTAGTAGAGAAGCTACCAAGACCATCTGAATCCACATCATTTTTTATGGTTTCATACGCTAAACGTCCAAACACATCTAATTTAGTCATGGGTGTGTAGGCAAGCTTAGCACCAAAGGCCAAGCTGTTAATGTCTTGGGTAGTGGTAATTTGGTTACCAAGAAACTCACCGTTAGAGGTCAGTTCAGCATATTGGTTGTAACCCACTTCTGCGGCTATTTTAATTTTATCCTGCGCATAAACGTCATAACCGCCTAAAATACTGAAGCTGGTATCACTTTTACTATCACTGCCGAATTCTACATCGGTATTACCCACAGAGGCTTCCACATAATATTTTTCAGCTTGAGCTGATAGGGTGAAAAGTGTGGCAGTAATAGCTGAAATAAGAGTTAGCTTGTTCATAATAATCTTCCTGTTTTAATTCCGTTTTGTGTTGTTTGTTGCGACGGATGAAAGATTATCAAGGCAAGATGAACTGAATCTGAACGAAACCTGAATGGGAAAAATAACTCAAATATGAAGCAGAAAGGTATTTAAATGCTATTAAATAAGCACCTCTATTTTGGCCCCTCCTAACATAGAGCCTTCTATGTTTAGTCGCCCCTGATACTGATCGACAATATCCACCACCATGGCCAAGCCAATACCTTGCCCTTGGTGCTTTTGATCGGCTCGTACGCCACGCTGTAGCATGTCAGCCGCCATAGCTTGCGCAATGCCTTTGCCATTGTCTTCCACAGTAATACGGCATCTTAGCAGCTCGGAAACTTGAATGTTTTGTGCGCTAATGACAATTTGGCCATTGCCATATTTACCTGCGTTATCCATTAAATTCCCCAGCACTTCCATCAGGTCGCCTTCGTCACCTTTAAACACCACTGTGGGTTCAATGTTGACGGTAATGCTGTACACACTTTCCAAATACACTTTTTGAATAATGGCTTTCATACGTTGCACAAGGGGTAATACCAGCAGGGCTTTGTTCATGGTTTGTGGGCCCACTTGCACGGCTCGCTGCAACTGGTGCTGCACTATCTCGTTCATACGGGCCACCTGTTGGCCAAGCAATACTAGGTCTTCACGTTTACCTGTCACTTCATCATATAAATGGGTCTTCACAGGCTGGGTGTATGTTTCTTTATCTACAATGCCCTGCAACACCGCTAACGGGGTTTTCAAACTGTGAGCAAGGTTAGCAAGGGTATTTCGGTAGCGGCTGTGTTGGCGTTTTTCGTGTTGTAATAATAGGTTTAAATTTTGTGTTAAGCCCTTTAGCTCTTGTGGGTAACTGCCAGACAGTTGCTCTTGGCTGCCGTTTTCAATGGATTTTAAATCTAACGCCAGTTTTGAAAGGGGCGTTAAGCCCCAATAAAGGGTTAAGGTAAATACTATTAATAATAAAATTGCCAATATGGCTAAGCCCGCCCATAGGTATAAGCGGTACTGGCCAAGGGTGTTATTAAAATGGGTGGTCGATTCCGCCACCGTAAAGGTATAACCCTGTAGGCTTTGGTTTTCTAATTCCCAAGCGATGCCAAAGCTTAACGAAAAAAACTCACCATTATTAATTTTTAAAAGTGCTTGGCTTTTTTGCCCGGCCTTTTGAATAGCATTCTCGGGCTTAATTAAAATCGCCTGATAACTCTGGGCCGATTGCGAACGCCACACCTCTTGGCCATGTTGGTCGTGAATGGTGGCAAACAAGCCTGAATCTATTTGGTTAAATCTTGGGGCATTTAATTGCTGTGGGACATTTAATCGATCGCGATCAAATTCCGATGCCCCCATGATTAAATAAATTTGCGTTTGTAGGCGGTCGTTTAGTTCGGTGTCTAAACTTTGTTTAAAGGCTTGATCTAATATCAGTGCCGTTAAGCCAATGAATACAATTAACACCACACTGCACACCAGCAAAAGGCGCTGGCGCAAAGAGTAATTTACATAAACGCTTTGGCTGTCTGTTTGGGTGGGATCAACTTTGGCGTTGTTGACTTTGGGGTTGTCTAATTGGGGGTTAGTCATAATCCTTAGGCTTTAGCTCACACTAAAGCGATAACCCTGGCCACGAATGGTCTCTATGGGTTTGTAGTCTGACTTCGGGTCAAGCTTCTTTCGTAAGCGCCCTACAAACACTTCAATAACATTGCTGTCGTGATCAATGTCTTCATCGTAAATGTGTTCGGTTAATTCAAATTTAGAAATCACCTTGCCTGGGTTCATCATTAGGTATTCCAGCAAGCGGTATTCATAGGCGGTTAAGGTTATGTCGTTGCCATGAAGGCTTACTTGCTTTTTATGGGTGTTAACTGAAATAGGGCCTTTTTCAATGGTGGCCTGTGCCATGCCGGCTGCTCTTCTTTGCAAAGCATTTAAGCGCGCTAATAATTCTTCAAGCTGAAAAGGTTTTACTAAATAGTCATCGGCCCCAGCTTCTAAGCCTTCTACCTTGTCTTGCCATTTACCGCGGGCAGTTAAAATTAGAATGGGAAACATTTTTTGAGCTTGGCGTAACGCGCTCACCAGTTCAATGCCGTTTAATTTAGGCAGCCCCACATCAATAATGGCCAAATCAATGGGAAACTCTTTGCCCATGTATAAGCCTTCTTCACCGTCGGGGGCCAGATCTACCGCGTAGCCCGCATGGGTTAAGGCTTGTTTTAGTTGGCTGGCGATATCCTTGTCGTCTTCTACCACTAATACGCGCATTACTTAATTAACTCGCCTTTTGTGGCATCAATAAACAGGGTTTTAATGACGCTTTGTTGGGTAAGGATTTTAACGCGGTAAGCGGGTGTGCCATCTTTATCGGTGAGCTCATTGGACAATACTTTACCAGGCGTACTGGCTTGGGCCACTTCTAAGGCTTTTTTAAGGCTAATGGCTGGGTCAGCTGCCCATGCACTGTTTCCCACAAGGGTACAAACTAGCAATAAAAAATATAACGGCTTCATGGTGTCTCCAAGGTATTGGCGTCTCTGGCAGGGCCTATGATACCTGTTAATGGGCTAAATTATTAGGCGCTATCCAGTGGCTTTTAGGGCGTCTTTAATAAGTGTTGATATTGATATTCGCTGGCGGTGATGCCATACCCCTTTTTAGATGTTAAGAGTTAAAGGTTTTGCTAAAGGCCTTTGTGATGAACAGGGTCTTGCTCAAGATGTTGATATTGATATTCGCTGGCGGTGATGTCATACCCCTTTTTAGATGTTAAGAGTTAAAGGTTTTGTTGACTCCGATATTCGCTGGCGGTGATGCCATACCAGTGTTTAAAGGTTTTACTAAACGCGCTGCTGTCTTGAAAACCTAAGCGAAAGGCAATGTCCTTGATAGAAAGTTTGCTGTGCAGCAATAATGCCTCCATGGTTTCGCGGCGAATATCATCCTTAATACTTTGGTAATGAATGCCTTGCGCTTGAAGCCGGCGCGACAAGGTAGCCGCCGATATGGCCATTTGCTTGGCTAAGGTATCAAGGCTTGGAAAGCCATTAGAAATATCCTCACCAATTAACAAGCGTATCTTTACTTCAAGGGTTTCAAGGCTTGGCCACAGTAGAGTATAAAAATTGGCTTTCTGTGAAAACAGCTGGGCTCCTTGGGTGGCCTGAATGATAGGGGTAGATAAAATATTATGGCGAAAGTGCAAGGTGCACCGCTTACCTTGCTGAATATCCTCACAGCCAAATACAAATTGCAACTCGCTTAGGCTGTCATCAATGGGGCAAGAGAACTCTACCCCTTCCAATGGAATTTTAGATTTTACCAACCAGCATAATTGTTTATAGGTGGCCAGTAACAGGCGCTGCATGTAATAGGGTGAGCGTGCTTGTAAATCATTGTGAAAATTTAACACCAGCTGAGTAGGCTCGTTTTTTTGCAGGGTAAAAATATCCTGCCCACCATTAAACAAACCATAAAATTGATTCAATGCTTCAACGGCTTCTTTTAGGCTAGCCAGTTGCGTCATGGTTTTATTAATAAAAAACAAACTGCCTTTGGGCATGGGGGTAAGTGCGAAGCCCAGCATCTCATCACCCAGGGCATCTTCAATGGCTTGGGACAACAGATTAAATTGCGCCACACTCATGAGGCCCTCATGACTTTGAATGCCCTCAAACCCCAGCTGCTTTATCAGTGGCTGTGAATCCATGCCCTTATGTTCTAACCCTGCCAGTACCTGCTGTACAAAGGCCCATTTAATGGTGGGTTTAAGGCTTTTTTGTACAAGTGACATAGTTATCCACAACTGGTTTTATGGGATTTTAAGGTAATGTTTGAGGCAATATAACAGTATTTAGCTCTGTATAAGTGCTAAAAAGCAACAAATGAGGCAATTAAACATCTGGTTGAGAGGTGCCAACATTGTTGGCCATGGCTTAATCGTAAGAAGATAGGCGGGTACTTTAATGAACCTTTAATTACTGCATTCTCTTTACCCAATTGATAGGCGCCTTATGTCATTACCCGATCGCAATAATCCATACAACTTTGAAGAATACCTAGCATGGCGCGACAAGTTTAATGTCTATGAAGACGTGCCCTTTATTAAAAAAGCCATGACCCGCTTTGCCGGCAATTTAGGCGAAGACATTCTTAAAGACCTTGCTCAGTTTTCGACTCGGGTGGCGGGGGATTTTAAAAAATGGTCCGATGACGCAGGCCACCATGACAAAGCCCCTTACATGGTGCATTGGGATGCCCACAATAATCGTATCGACCGTATCGTACGCCCTAATGAAACTCTGCAATTAGAAAAAGCAGTATGGCAAGAAGCGGTGTTTTCCGAGGGCGTAGACCCTTGGACACGCTTCATGAAAATTTACTTACTTACCACCTTGGGCGAAGCTGGTATTAACTGCGCTCACTGTTGCACCGGAGGCTTGAACCTTTTATTAGAACGCTTTGCCGACACCCCAGAACTTAAGCGCATTCAACAACACTGCACCAATGGTATCGATGGCGACTTTGGTATTGCCGCTCAGTTTTTATCTGAAATGCAAGGGGGCTCAGACGTACAAGCCAACTTGGTAGAAGCCGAGCCGCAAGATGATGGCACCTTCCGCATTTATGGCGACAAATTCTATACCTCAGCGTCCCATGCCGATTACCAAGTGATTACCGCTAAACCCACCGGCAGTGAAACCATAGGTTTGTTCTTAGTACCCGCTTGGTTGCCAGGGGATAAACAAAAAGAAAAACGTAACGGTTACACCATTAACCGTATTAAATCTAAGTTAGGTACCCGTGAGCTGCCCACCGGTGAGTTTACTTATAACGGTGCGCTGGCATATCAATTGGGCCCACTGGATCGCGGCTTATCAAATGTTATTGGCATTGTGTTGTCTCATTCGCGTTTCATTAGTGGTTTAGGCCCTGGTGCGCAAATGATGCGCGTTACCGAAGAAGCCAAGCAATACGCTAATTTGCGCAGCGCGTTTGGCACCACCATAAAAGATTTTGGTTTAGTGGCCGCTCAACTTAAAAAGTTAGACCTATACTCACAACGCACCACTGCCGCCTCGTTTAAATTACAAAATGAAATTTTGAAAAACGAGCGCTTAAATAACGGTGAGCAATTATTTGATACAGACGTGGCCGAAAAGCAACACCGCTTCCATGTGCGTATGCTCATCATGTTGCACAAAATGGTGGCCACCACAGATGCGGCTAGAGTCAGTGAAGATGCCATGTCTATTTTTGGTGGTCATGGCCTAATGGAAGAGTTCTCTTCGCATACTCGATTATTCCGCGACGCCACCACTCTAGCCGGCGCGTGGGAAGGCCCTAAAAACCTATTATTAACCCGCATCTTTATGGACCTACAACTGGGTGCCAAGTGGTACCCCACACCTGATTTTGTAGCCAACCTGCTGGTGGGTGCCCCACAAGAACAAGTAATGGAATTAACCCGTCGCCTAGATGAGTTCATGGAACACGGTACCTTAATGGGCACCGATGCCAAGACCATTGAGATTTGCGAAAAATGGGAAGGCTTCTGTTTTGACTTTATGCATGCCTATCAAGACGTGGCCCATGAAGACGTGAAAAAAGGATAGAGCCACTGAAGTGAAGGCTAGCTCGTAACAACCTGACAAAGGCATGTTATAAAAGCGCGAAGCCCATAAGGCTCATGGCAGTTAAAGCCATGGGCCTTTTTTTGGGCTATGGTATAGGCAACCTACAAAGGATGCCTACACCATGACAGATGGCCACATCGCTAAAATTAAAGTTGGGGTAAGCAGTTGCCTAATGGGTGAGAAAGTTCGCTTTGATTCTGGCCATAAAAAAAATGCCTATATTAATGACATCCTAAGTGACTATTTTGAATTCTCTGGGTTTTGCCCAGAAGTAGACATAGGCCTAGGCACCCCACGGGAAACCATTCGCTTAGTACAAATAGATGACGAGGTTCGCTGCGTAGGCACTAAAACCCCTGAGTTAGATGTGACTGAAAAACTCAAAGCCAGCGCCGACAACCAAAAACATTGGCACCAAGATTTATGTGGCTATATTTTAAAGAAAAGCTCTCCAAGCTGCGGCATGGAAAGAGTGAACCTTTATAAAGGCAAGCACCCCGACAAAACCGGTGTGGGCCTATATGCAAAACGCTTAATGGAAAACTTTCCGCAACTACCTGTAGAAGAAGAGGGGCGCCTAGGGGATGCCAGATTACGGGAAAATTTTATTCAAAGGGTATATGTATTTGCACGTTGGAAAACCTTAATGGCTGAAAATCTAACCATGCAAGGTTTGCAGCAGTTCCATGCCCAACACAAGTACATTTTTATGAGCCATGATCAAGTACTAGCAAAAGAGTTAGGCGCTTTATTGGCACAAAAAGGCACACAAAACATTCAAGATTTAGCCGATCATTACCTTGCCCATATGATGGGCTTGCTAAAAATAATCGCCACCCGTAAAACCCACGTGAATACCCTTCAGCATTTACAGGGGTATTTAAAAACTCATATAAATAGTGATGATAAACAAGAGCTGTTATTTAATTTCGAACAATATCGTAAAGGCCTATTACCGTTAATTGTGCCCATTACACTGTTGCGTCATTATTTTAGGCGTTTCCCTAATGATTACATCACCAATTCTTATTACATGCAGCCCCACCCAGGGGAACTGATGCTACTGAACGGCTTATGAAAACTATTTATGCAAACACGTTATGAAAACAAATTATGAAAAAAATAGTGGTTAACGACACCATGCAGAAAAACTACACCTACAGTTTGTCTGCTCCCATGGGAAAGAAATTTCACGAAGATTTTAAACCGCAACTCACCCCCAAAGAAATGTTGGCACTAGGGGTATTTGGAGGTAAATATTTAACTGACTGCCAAGACGAATTCCCTAAAAACTGGTTTACCAAAGCCAAATTAAGCCCGCAGAAAAAAGACATTAGCCTAAATTATTTTGAAGTAGACGCATCGCAACCCTTACAAGAGTGGCAGCAAAAAGGTTGGATAAACCCACAAGATCCACGGGGTTGGTTTCAATGGTATTGCCGGTACTTTTTAGGGCGACGCAGTGATGATGACATTCGCCAAATAAAACGTTGGCGGGCATTTAGCCGCCATAAAGGAGCGGTTAAAAAATATTGCGAGCCATTTGATTTCTTTTGCCGAAAAAAACAGCGCCAAGCTCTTTTACACTGGGCTTACGATTCACGGCAGTTTTAATGGCTAGCCAGAATAGGAATGACCGTCCATGGTCTTGGGTGCAAAGCGTGAATGCTTAGGGCTGCAAGATTAAAGCAAATTCGTTAACAGTTTTTCAATATCACGCTTACCCATGTACTTAGGGGCGGCGTGAATTTTTAACGCTTCGGCATACGAGCGCAAGGCAAGGTTCGGAATGTCCTCTGCTTTTAGAGCTTCTAATTGACTAGGGATATTCAGTTGTTTATTTAGGCTAGTGAGTTTATCTACTACCAATTGTGCTAATTGCCCATCGTCTGTTTGGGTTGTGCCTAAGCCTGTGGCAATGGCCAGCTTAGCTAATTTATCGGCCATTTTTTCTTTTGAATAATCCACCACCAAAGGCAACAACATGGCATTGCCTAAACCGTGGGCGGTGCCATACACGGCTCCTAGCTGGTGGGATATGGCATGCACATAACCCAACATGACTTTTCTAAACGCCTTACCAGCCGTCAGTGAGGCTTGCGCCATGGCTTGGCGGGCTTCTAAATTGCCGCCGTCTTCATAGCAAATAGGTAAAAATTTAAATATTTGCCCAATGGCTTCTATGGCCAAAGCATCGCTTTCTGGGTTACTTAATTTACTTAAGTACGCTTCCATGGCATGGGTTAACGCATCCATGCCGGTTTCAGAAGTTATGTGATCTGGCAACGAGGTGCTTAAACTTGGGTCAAGTACCGCGGCGCGGGCCACGGTGCGGCTGTCGATCATAAAGCGTTTGGTGTGGGTGCCATCTTCTGCATTGTCTTCCGAAATCACCGCCGCATTGGTCACTTCAGAACCGGTACCCGACGTAGTAGGAATGGCATAAAACGGCAGCGGGTTATTTTTACCCTTGCGCATGCCCATCAGTGCTTCCACTGGCTTGTCGTTAGTGGCCGCGACTATCATGGCTTTTGCTGCATCCATTACCGAGCCACCCCCAAGGGCAATGGCGCAATCACAATGATTGGCTTTTAATACTGCTAAACCTTCGTTTACGGTGGTAAAAGTGGGGTCGGGAATAACATTTTCAAATACCACCGCATCAATGCCGCATCTTGCCAGCGCCTCAATCACTTTCGTGCTATAGCCACGCTTCACGGCCCCAGGTGTGGTGACGATTAAAGCTTTTCTTAAGTTTGAAGCGCCTATTTTTTTAGCCAATTCATCAATGCCAGTGGCACCTGTGAACACTTGGGTGTCACGAATAGGCATAAGCTTTAATCCAAAGCCCATGGCCTTCAGCTTCACGCCATGCAGCTTGAACTGAACTTTCTCTGATAGGGTGGCCTGTGATGTGGTCATAGGATACTTCTCTTAGGTTAATGCGTGGTAAGCCCAGACAATTCGATGTGCTGTGACTTATTTATAGGGCACCGCTATTAATAGAGGTGCCCTATAGTCGTTAGCAGGCAGGGTACTTAAGCTTAGATGTTGAGACCGTTAAAATTGTTACATTTGCGGGATTTATATTCGTGGGGCTTATGGGGGAGTATTAAGGGTAGGGGGTTGGATTGGGTGCGTGAGCCGAATAATGGGGCTATTCGGCTCAATTAGTGAACTTTTGGGGGTTATTTAGGTGGTAATGGGGTTTTGGATTTTGCTGGTGGGTTAGGGCTAGATGGTTTTCCTTTCTGGGGATGTATCCCCAGCCCCCTCTTTTTCGGCCAAGTGCGACCTCACGACCTTATAAATTTAATGAGGGTGAGTGTTTGAGGCCGCCCAAGGCCGAAAGATGGTATCGGGGCTTATTGGTAATTTGCTTAAGAGTTTTATGGCTACTGTAGAGTCAATTTTGACACTTTCATGATTGCCTAATGAATAGGGCATTAGTTTAAAAAGAGGATGCCTTAGTCAGAGGCACAACCCTTAATTGAATCCTATAGGTTGCGCTTTGTTGGCAGTCTAATTCGAGCCAACGAACCAACCAACTTAGTTCGTTAGTCCTTTAAATTTTGAAGCGGCCAACCGAAGACTTCATCTGGTTCGAGGCACTTTCTAAATCGGTTATGTTGTTTGATAAAACCGAAAAATCTTCCAACATGTCCCCAGAGTTGTCCGCCACATTACTAATGTTTCGGCTAATTTCTTCGCTCACACTGGTTTGCTGCTCGGTAGAGGCTGCAATGGTAGAGGCTAAATTTGAAATGGTGGCCATGGTTTCTAAAATTTGGCTTAACGAATCGTCTACGCCGGTTATTCTCTCTACGGTGTCTTTCAAACCCACCGAGCCTTTTTCAATGGCAACCACCGCTTCTGATGATTTCTTTTGCAGCTGTTCAATCATGCTTTCAATTTCTTGGGTTGAGGTTTGTGTGCGTTGTGCCAGCGAACGCACTTCATCGGCCACTACCGCAAACCCTCTGCCTTGTTCACCTGCTCTGGCGGCTTCTATGGCGGCATTTAATGCTAATAAGTTGGTTTGCTCGGCGATGGTTTTAATGACATCTAACACTGCCCCTACTTTATTACTTTCTTCGGCTAAATCATTTACTACTTGGCTTGCGTTGCTAAATTCCTGAGTCAAATTGTTCACTTGATCAATGGTGTCTTTCACCAGTTCATTGCCTCGGTTCACATTGCTTTCAGCGTGTTTAGAGGCATCATCTGCTTGGGAGGTATTTCTGGCCACCTCTGATAGGGCCGAGGTCATTTCTTCAATGGCGGCCGCTGCCATATCTGTTTCACGCTTTTGATTGTCCGATGCCTGATTACCCCTCGTCACCGCTTGTGACACACTGCCCGATATTTTATGTATGGTATCGGTCACCGTGACCACCTCTTTTATAGAGGCACGGAAATTATCAACCAAGTTGTTTACCTGTTTAGCAATGACCCCTAGCTCGTCATCTGAGTGCTGCTTTAAATGACGGGTAAGGTCAACATTTTCCCCTATATCCACTAACGCATGGGATATCTCTTCAATGGGTTTACTCACTCGTTTTTGCACGATCACAAAGCCAGCTATGGAGATAATCACTAACAAAAGTAATATCAAAGATATATAGGTCACCATGTCGGCCACGCGCTCAATAGACAGAGCGCTTTGAGTATTGGTGCGGTTTCTAAGCTCATTAATAAAATCGGCAATGGGGGCCATAATCTTGGCTTTTTCTTGGTGATACTTAAGAGAATGCACCAGCTCACGGGCCATTTTAAAATCGGGCTCGCCACTTTGGGTATAATCGCCACTGCCGTTATCAAATTTTCCCTTAACCGCATTCATGGCTTTTACTTCTAAACCCACTAACGCGTCTGAATTATTTTGCGCTTCTTTTAACAGAGCAAATTCTTTTTCAGAAAAATTCAATTCCTCCATCATGGTGCTTAAGGCTTTGGTAATTGTATCGGGTCTGGGCTTCTGGCCGTGTTCTAATACTAAATCCCAGTAGATATTAAAATACGCCTCGGGCCGGGGCTTTTTACCATTTCGTATATCCAAAATATCAAAATACATTTTCTCGTATTTTTCATCACCGGTGAGTACATAGGTGCGACCCAGCCGGGTTAAATCGTCCGAGCTTTGGCGTAATTCATCGGCCAATAAATAAGAATCAATACGGCTGCTGGATGCAGCATCAAAGTCGGTGACCTTAGACTGAAGCCAAAACACCATGATGGTGGTGAAAATTACCAAGATAATATTTAACCCAAATATCATGGTGAGCAGGCGCTTTAATAACATGGGGATACCTGATTATATTATTTCTTATATAAATAATAGCGCTTGCCATGGGTGAGATAAGATCATTTGATTACATCAAATGTTTTTTTTGTATGTTTTTAGCTCACTTTTGGTTTGGTTTGGTTTGAGGATAAAGCAAAGGCGGTTGTGGGAGGCTGCTTGCAGGCGATGCTTTTTGCTTCTTAGTATGGCTGACTAGTGATTGTGGGCTATGAGCCGAATAGAAGATTGAATCGGCTCATTTGGCAATTGGTTGGGTTTATGGGGTGGGTTGGCTCCATTTTGTATGGGAGCTAGAGGGTTAAAGCAAGGGCTGTTGTGGGAGGCTGCTTGCAGGCGATGTTTCTTTTGTGGGGACTTCCCCCACCCCCCGCTTCACTCTCGGCAATTACTCCCTGCATTGCTCTACCTTCTGCATCCATGCAGTCGCCCCTATCTGCGCCGCCGACCTTATATATTCAATTGGGCTTGGGTGATGCGGCTTGATAAAAGTCGCATTTAGTATCGGTTCGAGTTTTTGGCTGCTATAGCGCTACTTACGCCTAAGTTGGTATCGGGACGGCTTTGTTGATGCTGAAGCTGGGAAGCTCGTAGGCTTTAAATCAATGCCTCTGATCCCTTTGATTATTCTATCTATGTCAATTTTACTAGGCTTTAGGCTTGCTATATTAGTTATTACTAAATTACGATATTTGCCGTAAAGTGTTTTTAACGAATACTCCACAAAAAAGAGGTGAAGAATGAAACTCACAGGGTTTGCTTGCTACTTAATAACGGCTTTCTTAATGGTGCTCTCGCCGCTTACCTTGGGGCAAACCCAAGTGCCGTTTGGGGACGCCATTAGCAACAGTATTTACAATTACCACCGTCATACGCCTACCATTGCCACCTCGGGCAGTATTGCCAGTGGCGGCCTAAGCGAGCTTAAACAAAAGGGCTTTAAAACCATCGTAGATTTTCGCACCCCAGCAGAAGGCACTGCGCAAGAAGCCAAACAGGCAAAAGCCTTGGGGTTAAATTATATTAATTTGGCGGTGGGTAAAGCATGGCCCAGTGATGAATTATTGGCCGAGTTTTATGCCCTAGTGGAAGACCCTAAGCAGCACCCAATATTGCTGCATTGTGCCTCGGCCAATCGGGTGGGTATGTTGTGGGCGTATTATCGTTTGCAACGGGGCATGGGGAAGAGTGGGGCCCTTGAGGAAGGGCGTACCATTGGGATGAAGCCTAATCGGGAGAGGGTTTTGTTGGATAAGGTGAGTTCGTTTTAATTAATAATCCCTTGTTTGGGGTTATTAATTTGGTTTATTTTTATTGTTTCGCTTTTAATTGGTGTTGGGGTTTGCTGGTGGGTTATTGCTAGATGGTTTCTTTTGTGGGGACTTCCCCCACGCCCCGCTTCACTCCCCTATCTGCGCCGCCGACCTTGTATATTCAATTGGGCAAGAGGGGTGCGGCTTGATAAAAGTCGCATTTATTATCGGTTCGGGTTTAGGGCTGCTATAGCACTACTAAAGGCATAAAATATTGCGATTTATTATCGAGACTTGTTTGGTTCGGTTAAAAGACTAAAAAAATCAATGACTCTGACCCCTTTGATTGCCTTTGATTGGTCGAGCAAAGATATCCGGAGGTGGGGGGGTTATGGCCGGTTCAGGTATTAGGGTTAGCCATCAGTATAATGGTGCGTCACCTAGAGAAATCTGGAATTTTTCTGTGACTACGTATTTGAGTAAATGATAGTGAAGATTAATTTTTTAATAGCCATTACGATAACATCACTGCAATTAGTTGTTGTTCTATTAGCATACCCAGAATATTTTTCTTGGGTGGTTCCTTTTTTGCTATTGTTTGTCCCTTTAGTAATAGTACTGTTTAAGTTTAAATTTGATTTTAAATTGCTGTATAAAGCCTTGAGTACTAAAAAATTATGGACTATTTTAGTTTTATCCTTTGTGATTAGCTTTTTTCGACAGCAAAATTTGTATGGTTTAAATGTTTTCTATTTATTCTCATATTTGAATTATTCTGGATAAGTTATGTTTTTTATTTGGACAAAAATAAAAAATAATAATTAATAAGATACGCCACCTTGGTGGCGCTATAAAAAAGCGATAGGGGTCAGCCATTAGGTTTTCTCCATCAAGCGACCGTTTAAACTTCTCCCAATGAATCGGGTGTCGTTATATATTGAGTTAATAAATATGTACGCATCCGTTACTTCAATGGTTGTCATCGCGAATTAACAGCGTCAACAGTCACCCATCACTTTCCATTCATGAGAGTAGTAATTAAAATCGCCCTGGCTTTCGCCCCAGAAAATCGTCGGTTTAGTACACTGTCCAAAATACTTGTTACAAATCAAAGGGGTCAGAGTCATTGATTTTATGATTTTAAAATCACAACAAAGCACTCAATGCGGTAAGCTGGACAGTCATCTTAGTACATTTGACTTTAACGAGTTTAGTAAAGGTGGCTTTTTGTATTTTAACTAAGATGGCGGTCTGTTTGGTTAATTTCATAGGTTCGGGTTAAAGTAAACCTCCCACTTTAAATCCTGTATTTTCATAAATTTGAATTTTCGTGTAACTACTATGGCTCTAAAAATTAGAGAATATTTTCTACATAGGATGTAATTGTTTTGAGAAGTAAAAGTTTGATTAAGTTATGTGTGATTTCTTTCTGTATGCTGGTGTCATCATGTGCGGTTGTATATCCTGATTTATCTGAAAATCAAAATACTGAGTGTGACTTGGTCACTCGGCAGTTAACTTTAAGTATGGTGGAATTTGGCCCTAATGGAGAGGGGGAGAGCAAAATGCTTAGTGCTATTATTACGGGTGTTGTATCTGGCTCAGTTGCCGTTGTGGGTAATACAGTTTATTGGCTTGAAGAGTTTGGACGCTGTGATAAAAGTGATATTGATGATGCGTTAACTGGCTTTAATACATTAATTCAAGGTTTAGGTGGATGGTTTGCATCAAACGTTGAAGAAGTTAGTGATTGGGTTGTCAGTTCAAAAGGCAAATAAAAAACGCAAGGCCTAACAGTCTAACTTTTTATCTGGGACAGGGTTTATATCAGAGGCAAGGTGACAACCACCTGTGCGGGTTGCCCAATTTCCTTGTTAATACTGGCTTTATTTAAAGTTGAGCAGCCAGCCAATAACAGTCTGCTGCCTACGGCTGAAATTATTGTTACTTTTTCATTATCTTCCTTTCACCTTAATAACGGTTTAATGCCTAGTTAAAAAGTCTGGGTTTGATTTTTCGGTTAGCTTGGGTTTTTAGGGATGGCAAGATACATATTTTCCCATTCCTTTATAAAGTGCTTAATCATGATTTTTCGGTGATATTTGATATTAACTAGCATCGGTTTTCTTGCTGGAAAATGCGCTGTTTTAAAAATTTTAAACCTAAAAAATCTTTCCTTAAATTCCACTAGATTGTGTTTTAATTAGTCGGTAATAAACAATAAGTAACAAATAGCAGGAAGCACAATGAATACAAAAGTAGCCGTATTTGGAACCCTTAGATTTCCACCAGATCGTATGGCAGAGGTGTTACCTCATTTAAAAACCTTGGTAGATGCGACCTATAAACATGATGGTTGTATTGCTTACGATGTGGCGGTGGATCCATTTGATAGTGGCTTAATTCGTTTCTCTGAATTATGGCCCAGCCAAATAAGTTTGGATAATCATTTAGTGGCAGCGCATATTAAGCCTTGGAGGAATGCGGCCAAGCAATGTGGTTTACTGGCGCGGGAATTTATCGCTTATGAGGTTTCTAGTTTTCGTGAGGTTTAGTGATCATCAATAGCAAAAAAAGTGTTAGGTCTTTTCTTTTGCCTATAGAAAACGCAAGACCCTACACTTTGGCCCTTTATTTTCACGGCGCCTATCGCCGACTATAAAGCACTTTTTTAATCGAATTATTTTTACTCGATCTTTTCTTCTATTTCAGCTTTGACGTGCTCAATTGGAAATAGGAGGGTACTTTACTGAATATATGCCGCTACTTCCCTGGCTGCTAAGTGCCTCTGATGGGATGCTTTTCAGGCTGTAATACCTCGTAACATAGGTGTTGCTTTCATAGTCCAAAACCAATTTATAACCATCATCCTGCCCGGTATAATTTCCTAGACTATTTGTCCGAATACCATATTTTTCAAGAAGCATACAAGGCACCCTACCAGTGCTTTTAAGCCAATCGCCAAAATTAAGTGAGCCGCTAAGGTTGAGGGAGCGTAGGGCCTAAAATCAATAGCTAACTAATTTGATTTCTTAGGTGGATTAGCGCCACTGTTTGGCTATAGAACAAAAAGTTATTACGGGCCTTAGGAGAGTGGCGCCAGTAGAATTTATTACCTTCCATTGTTAGTATTGCCGCCTTTTAAAATAGGGGCTTGCCATGAGGTTATGTTTTACTCTTGGGCTTATGTTTATTTTATCCGCATGTAGTACAACGTATATTGGGCTGAAGGACCCTTGGTTGTTTGAGGAAAGTTGTTCTGTTCAGGCTTCTATATGTCAAGTGAGGCTAAAGCATCTTGATATTGAATATCGTGTTCAGCCTCTCGCCAATAACGAATACCGTGTAAGCGGAATTGTCAGCTGGAAAGATAAAGTTTTAGGCAATCATTATGACAATATGGATAGTTTACGTTTGAGTATGCTGTTTTTAAACGCGGATTCAACCTTGAAGTGCATCAAAGCCTAAGCTGCTAATGCAGCCATAT
>OJBM01000204.1_pt1 | contig 23095 bp, 14 predicted proteins | sample 1591061 | NCBI WGS metagenome assembly OJBM01 (sample SAMN05416872, study PRJEB24817) | seawater metagenome | isolation source: Sea water | place: Canada:Atlantic | collected 2013-11
GTTCATATACAGGGGTTTTGTGAAGGGCTTCTTTTAAACTTTTACAGTTCATAACCATGTAACCTAATACACTGTAAGAACCGGCTTGAACGTAGCGTGATGTTTTTAATCCAAAGCAGGGGTCTTGAGTTTTATCTATTAAATATTCAATAACTTGTTGAAAGGCTTCTCCACTAATGCGCTTTACACTATTGTTTAATAATTCAAGATCAATATTGTTTTCAATCAATACAGTTTCAGGTGAAATGCCATAATCGCTGGCGGCTTTCAGGTATTGTAATACGGCCGGTGAAGCGGCATGACCTAGTTGATGCATAATTGAATAAAGCTCTTTTGTGTTTGTTATTAGAGGCTTTCTAAAGCGTTATTAAACCCTTTTTTATCAGGATAAATAAACCATATATAGCTTTGACTTTATTTGAACTCGCATTGGCATATTTGGACAGTGTATCCAAATGAGCCAAAGTTAATATGGTTCCATCATATCGATAGATGAGATGTTCGTCTATTTGATCAAGCAAAAAATAACAACAGGAAAAAGAATATGCGTCGTTGGAACGGTTGGGGAGATGATAGTTTTTCAATGGAAGCACCGGGCAGTGGTCTTGAGTTTCTACGCTCTAAAGTCACGCCGGGTTCGGTATTGGCTGATGTAAACCTAGGAAGCGTGTGTGCGCAGGTACCTGAATCGCGCTTACCCACTCACTTGCTGATTAATACGGATGCCGAAACCAGAGTGCGCCATGCCCGTGGACAAAGTTTGCCCGATTGGTTGGCCATGCGCAGCGGTGATTTTGGCGTATTTCCAGATGGTGTTGCGTTCCCTGAAAGCACTGAACAAGTTCAAGAATTGATGAAGCTGGCCTATGAAGAGGACTTCACAGTTATTCCATACGGAGGCGGTACTAGCGTAGCGGGTCATATTAACCCGCTGGCAAGTGATCGTGCGGTGCTAACGATTGATATGGGCCATATGAACAAGCTTATGGCTCTTAATGAAGAAAGCCAGATAGCGACGTTTGGAGCGGGTACGCCTGGCCCCCAAGTAGAAGCGCAACTGCGAGCTAAAGGATACACGCTTGGGCACTTCCCGCAATCATGGGAACTAGCAACCGTTGGTGGCTGGGTAGCCAGTCGCTCCAGCGGTCAGCAATCTTTACGCTATGGCCGTATAGAACAAATGTTCGCGGGTTGTACCATGGTGAGCCCTCAAGGGAATTTAGAGGTACCCACCATACCTGCTTCTTCAGCGGGGCCTGACGTACGGGAAATAGTGTTAGGCAGTGAAGGGCGCATGGGCATTATTTCAGAAGTGCAAATGCGGGTAACCCCCATTGCCCAAAAAGAACAATTCTTTGTGGTGTTTTTACCAAGCTTTGAATCTGCTAAGAAAGCCGTTCGAGAAATTGTACAAAATAAAATTCCTCTTTCTATGCTGCGCGTCTCTAATGCTCTGGAGACTGAAACCCAATTACGCTTAGCAGGCCATGAAAAGCAAATCGCTATACTGGAGTCTTACCTTTCATTTAGAGGCGTAAAAGAAGGGAAGTGTATGGTGACGTTTGGCGTCACTGGCAACGTGGGCCAAAATAAATTATCACTTTCGCAAACTCGTAAAATTTTTAAATCTTTTGGTGGGGTTAATGGCCCTAAAATGATGGGCGATAAGTGGGCGGAGAATCGCTTCAAGTTCCCTTACCTAAGAGAAAACTTATGGCTTGAGGGTTATGCAGTGGATACATTTGAAACCGCCACTGATTGGGATAACGTCACTGAGCTTATGCATGCCATGGAAAATGCAGTACGTGATTCTCTTAAAGACGAAGGCGCTCCGCTTCATGTCTATACGCATTTGTCTCATATGTATGCTCAAGGGTGCAGTATTTATACAACCTATATATTTCCAAATGCTGATAGCTATGAAGCAACGCTTGAGCGCTGGAAAAAAATTAAGGCAGCGGCGTGTGAGACCTTGGCAACGGGTCGCTCTACCATTTCTCACCAACACGGCGTAGGAAAAGATCACGCGCCTTATTTAGCAGCCGAGAAAGGTGTTTTAGGCATGGGGGCCATCAAAGCCTTGCTAAGCTTTTTTGATCCTAAACAAAAGCTTAATCCAGGTACGTTGATTGATGAAAAAATAGAATCGAAATAAACAGGGCTCGTCATGAATATTTCCGTTAATACCCATACTCAGAGCGATCGCGCTAAGATTACTTCTGTGATTAAAAATACGGCCAGCTGGGATATGGTGGTGATTGGCGGTGGCATTACAGGGGCTGGTATCGTACGGGAAATGGCCCGTCAAGGCTTTAATGTATTGCTGCTTGAACAAAAAGATTTTGCATGGGGCACATCAAGTCGATCGTCCAAAATGGTTCATGGCGGTCTGCGTTATCTTGCTACGGGTAATTTAAAACTGACCAGTCACTCGGTAAAAGAACGTGAACGATTAATGACCGAAGCGCCAGGGCTAGTGGACCTGCAAACTTATAGTTGGCCCCATTATAAAAAGAAATTTCCAGGCCCCATTGTGTTTAATACATTATTGGCAATGTACGACTTTTTTGCCGGCAAACGTTATCGGTATTTTCAAAATAAACAAGAGACCTTATACGATTTACCCGGTATCAGCGGTGATGGATTGTTGGGTGCCACTCGTTTTGCCGACGCACTGACGGATGATGCACGCCTGGTGATGCGTGTGCTGCAGGAAGCAAAATGTGATGGTGCAAACGTACTGAACTATTGCAAAGTTGATGGCTTATTAAAGAAAAATGAAAATGTTGTTGGAGTTAAAGCTACTGATTCAGTGAGTGGTGAAACCTATGATATTTCCGCCAAGGTGGTGGTTAATGCCACAGGGGCTTGGGCCGATCAATTACGGGGTGAATTAGGAAAAGAGAAAAAGATTAGGCCGTTACGGGGCAGTCATTTAATTCTTCCTAACTGGCGCTTACCAAGCGCGCAAGTTATTTCTTTAAGTCACCCAGAAGATGGCCGCAGCATGTTTGTTTATCCATGGGAAGGAATGACAGTCGTGGGGACAACGGATTTAGATAACCCTGAAGCGGATTTAACTGAGCCTTCTATTCAAAAAGAAGAAGTTCAGTATTTATTAGATGCGGTAAATCATCTTTATCCGGGGTTGAATATTATTCGCGATGATGTTGTCGCCAGTTTTGCCGGAGTTCGCCCTATTGTCAGTGGCGGAACATTGAATCCTTCGTCAGAGAAACGCGATCACAGTATTTGGGATGATAGCGGCATGATTACGGTGAGCGGAGGTAAGTTAACTACCTTTCGGTTGATTGCTTTGGATGTTTTAAAAGCAGCAAGTAATTACTTAGATAATATTGACGGTAATGATCATGGGAAATCGATTTTTACCCAATTGAAAACAATGCCGGCTGCTTTAAAGAAATTGGGGGCTTATTGGTCTCGTAGACTTAGTGGGTTTTATGGGCAGGATCTGCAAGCCTTGTGTGATTGTGCTAACGGTGACTGGGCATTCGTGCCTGGCAGCAAAACTTTTTGGGCGCAAATTCGTTTTGCTGCCAGAAGTGAACATGTGGTGCACCTAGATGATCTATTGCTGCGCCGCACTAGAGTGGGTTTATTTTTACGTTCAGGTGGCGTTGATTTCAAAGACAAGTTGAAAGAAATTTGCCAACAGGAATTAAATTGGAATGAATCCCAATGGCTGTCTGAGTGGACTCGATATCAAGACTTATGGAATAAATCTTACAGTATTCCGGCTCAATAATTTTAAAATAATAATGATTTTGGAACCGGTTGCAGCTAGCAAGTGGTAAGTGAAATAAGATGCAACAAGATTACATATTATCCATAGATAACGGTACTCAAAGCGTACGTGCCTTGTTGTTTGATTTACAGGGTAAGTTGGTAGCAAAAGGGCGAGTAGAGATAGAGCCTTACTTTTCAGAAAACCCAGGTTGGGCAGAGCAAGATCCTGAGTATTACTGGAAAAGCCTAGGGCGTGCCTGTGATGCTTTATGGGCCGAAACACAAATAAAGCCCGAACAAGTAATGGGTGTGGGACTCACCACTCAGCGTGGCACGGTGATTAACCTTGATAAAAATGGCCAGCCTTTAAGGCCTGCAATTACCTGGTTAGATCAACGTCAAGCGGATCTGACAAAACCAATTGGTGGTTTGTGGGGGTTCATGTTCAAAGTGCTTGGCTTAAAAAATGTGGTGAATACTTTTCAACGCAAAGCTCAAGCGGCATGGATAGAGCAGAATCAGCCTGAAATATGGGCTAAAACCAATAAATTTTTATTGTTAAGTGGTTATCTTACGTATCGTTTAACTGGGCAATACAAGGATTCAGTGGGTTGTATCGTAGGCTATTTACCGTTTGATTATAAAGCTCAAAAATGGGCGGGTGGTCATGATTGGAAGTGGTTAGCCGCCAATGTTGATCCAAAAATGTTACCTGAACTGGTTAAACCAGGAGAGCCCCTTGGGCCAATTACCAGTGAAGCGGCCAAACACATGGGTATACCCGTAGGCACGCCACTCGTGGCGGCTGCCTCAGATAAGGCATGTGAAGTGATTGGCAGTGGTGGGGTTGCCCCTCATATAGGCTGCTTAAGTTACGGCACCACTGCCACCATTAACACCACCAATAAAAAATATGTAGAAGGCATTCGTTTTATCCCACCTTTCCCAGCGGCTATTCCCGATACCTACAATACCGAAATCATGATTTACCGTGGCTTTTGGATGGTCAGTTGGTTTAAAAAGCAATTTGGGTTGCGAGAACAGCTTATCGCCAAGGAAAGAGGCATTGCTGCTGAAACATTGTTTGACGAAATTGTTGACTCGGTACCGGCAGGTTCCATGGGGCTAATGTTACAGCCTTATTGGTCACCAGGCACCAAGGTGCCCGGGCCAGAGGCTAAGGGAGCCATCATAGGTTTTGGTGATGTACACACAAGAGCCCACATATATCGTTCTATATTGGAAGGATTAGCATACGGATTACGAGAGGGTAAAGAGCGTTTAGAAAAAAGTAACGGTGTTAAAATAACGCGGCTACGGATTTCAGGTGGAGGTTCGCAAAGTGACGCTGCCATGCAGTTAACGGCTGATATCTTTGCTTTGCCTACCGAGCGCCCCAGTACATACGAAACATCTGGTTTAGGCGCGGCCATTAATGTTGCAGTGGGGCTGAATCATTACCATGACTATCCTGAAGCCATTGCTAAAATGACTCGGGTAGGAGAGGTGTTTGAGCCTAATGTTCAAACCAGTCGCTTATATGACCAATTGTATAGACAGGTTTATTTAAAAATGTATAAGCGCTTGCAGCCCTTGTATAAAAGTATTCGAGCCATTACGGGCTACCCTAATTAGGGTAAATATTTTTTATAATGGCGCTTTAAAATGAAGCGTGAGCGGTTATAGTTCGCTAACTTGTGAATCGCTTTCTTTTAGGCATTCTATATAAAGTAAGTCCATGCCGACGACATCAAGATGGTAGTGGGCAAGCTTTTCAAGTTTTAGGGCATCCAGTCGGCCTTCTTGGAAGCATTTGGCGGTGTGAAGTGCCAGTCCTAACATGCCATCTTCACTGAGGATGGCATGAACCATTGCTTCAGGTAAATGCAGTCTTTCTACAATTTCCAGTATGGGGCGATCCATAAAGGCATCCAGTAAAGAAAATAAGCCCACAGTGTAGTACTCATGCTCGGCAAACTGTCCTAGTTTAACCCCTAACTTTTGGCAAATTATGGCTCTTTCTAGGCTGGTCTGGCGCAAAGCGAGTGGTTTATTATCTAAATTCCCTAACGCCAGTAAGCTGGCCCAACTACGAATATGATTTAGTCCCAACATAGAAATAGCTTGTTGTAAGGATGAGCATTTATCGACCCTGGCAAAGGCAGCTGAGTTGACTAGTCTTAGCAGTTTATAGCTTATTTGAGGGTCGCTAGAGAGTGTTTGGGTCATGGACTTAACGCTTACTTCAGGATTTTGAAGGTCACTTAACAGCTTAAGCACCACCATTTTATTATCCGATACAGTGCGCCCTTCAATAATTTGTGGGCGGCTCAGAAAATACCCTTGAAAGAGCTCATACCCTAAATCTTTACAAAACTGGTACATCTCGTAGGTTTCTACCTTTTCTGCTAAAAGCGTTAAATTTCTGGATATAAAGACTTTCGCAAAGCGTTCAATTTGCGCTTTGGTTAGTTGTAAAACATCTACTTTTACAATATCTACAAAGTGCAGAAGCGGGGCGCTGTTATGATCTAGAATAAAGTCATCTAAGGCCAGTTTTGCACCTTGTTTTTTGGCATGTTGAATGGCCTCAATAAGGGCATCATCAATCTCGATATCTTCTAGTATTTCAATAACGTATTGATTGGGATCAAAAGGGGGCAAATCTAAAATTAGGTTTTTGGTGAAATTGATAAAGGCCGGGTGATCCCCGCATATGGATTCAAGCCCCGCCTCTCCAAAGGCATTAAGCAGTACCTGGCTTGTCGCCTTGTCACCACAGCTAAAACTTGCACCTTGGGACTCGTTGTCAGCTCTAAACAAAAGTTCATAGGCTGCTATCTCTAAAGAGCTGTTATAAATAGGCTGGCGAGCCAGCAGGGCGTGTCCGTTGTCGCTCATGGGTATGGCGTTGCTCACTGTCTTTAAATATAAGCGTAGCTCAAAGACTGAAAAGCTGTACTACACTAAAGCTAGTTGTAATCATAAAAGGCTTGGCGCTATGTCAGGGGTACTATCTAACGTTGACCAGCGAACCAAGCTGGTGGGTCAAAACCGGCTTGAATTGTTATTGTTTAATTTTGGCCGTGGACAGTCCTACGCCATTAACGTGTTTAAAATACAGGAAGTACTGCGCCTACCGGCTTTAACTCAAATTCCAGACTCTCACCCTGTGGTAAAGGGCGTTACGCACCTGCGTGGGCACACCTTGCCAGTGGTTGATTTAAGCCATGCCATTGGAATGGGGCAGGTGGAAATTAACGATCAAACCACCATCATCGTCACTGAATACAATCGTACTGTTCAAGCTTTTTTAGTATCGGGTGTTGAGCGCATTGTGAATATGAACTGGGAGGAGATTATGCCTCCACCTAAGGGCGCTGGTCGGGCCAATTATTTAACGGCCATTACTAAGGTTGATGATCGAATTGTTGAAATCATTGACGTTGAGAAAGTGCTCGCTGAAATAGTGCCTTATGAAACCAATGTAAGTGAAGGCTTGTTGGATCTTGAGGTTATGAATAGGGCTGCCGAATCTGGGCTTAAAATATTAGCGGTGGATGACTCTGCAGTGGCTCGCTCTCAAGTGAAGGAAACTTTGGCCAGTCTCGGGTTGGAAGTGCTACAAGCTGAAAATGGTAAAGAGGGGTTAGATATTTTACATGACCTTCTGAAAAATGGATCCATTAATAGCCAGATATTAATGGTCATCACAGATGCAGAAATGCCCACCATGGATGGCTACATGTTAACCACTGAAATAAGAAGTACCGCAGAGCTGAAAGACTTATATGTAATTTTACATACCTCTTTAAGCGGCAGTTTTAATGAAGCCATGGTTGAAAAAGTGGGGTGTAATGCTTTTCTTTCTAAGTTTCAGCCAGATGGTTTAGCTGAAGCCGTACAAGTACGAGCCAAACAGTTGTTTGGTTGAACAAATGAAAATCTAGTCTTTTCCATTTTAAATAATAAACTTAATTTCATATCCTTTATGTGGCCTCGTTTGATATACAGGCCTTGTTATCTTCTCCTCAAATATATATCTATCTCGATTAACTGTCTTTTTGTGAATCTTTAGAAATGAAAAATAAAGATTTAAAATCACTAATGAATAGAAGGTTTGAAAGCGAAAAAAGAGGAGATTAATAAGTAGAAGAAAGTAGGGTTTTCTATGTAATTAAAATAACTCTATTTCATCACCATCTTGTTTTTTACCTTGTTCGGCATTATCAAAGTGATGGCGGTAGATCTCTAATGCCTCTTCAATGCTGTGTCCGCGTAGTATGTGCTCGAACATAATTCGTTCGGCTTCCATGGTGTATGAACTTTTAATTTTTTCCTGAAGGGCGTGCCAGCGTTGAGGGTCATATAAGGCTGAGGGGTCATTCAATATGCCCCCTAGCTGGTCTAAACTCCGGCAAACATGATCTAGACGCTGACTGATGCGATCGTAAAATTGAAAAGCAATTACCGCGTTTTGAACATCTTCTTCTAAACGCGTTGCGGCATTTTCAATTACGTCTTTAAAGTGAGGGAGTTTTTCTGGTGTGACCTTTTGAGTCACGACGCGAATCTTTTTAACGTAGTCGGCCATTCTTGTGAAAGAATCGGTGAGTGTCTCCACACTCTGCGTGCCATCGGTCATTGATGATTCAACCTGGGCAACTGCAAGGGCCAACATTGTGATGGTTTCCCTTATTTGGCTCCAATCCAAATCTGGGTTGTGGGAAGTCGATCCATGATGTTTTATGCCGTAATTATTGCTTGAATCTGTCACGAGCTACTTTCCATGTGCTAGGTTATGTAAGCATAGCTAACCTTTGTTTTTGCGCTCACTAGAATTTTGAGAAACCCTTAAATCATCTGGTAGTAAATTAGACCACGCGAGTAACGTCTTTTTGTCTATCATAGGCTGCAATGAGCCTAGTCGATAAGAATATATGGTGCTGTAAGCCAATACTCGTTGTACATATTCTTTGGTTTCTTTAAAAGGAATGTTTTCAATCCATATGTCCATAGGGCCATTAAAACCTTTAAGCCAGCGTCTAACGTTACCTGGTCCTGCGTTATAAGCAGCCGTTGCTAGCACCCGGTTACCCTTGTATTGCTTTAATAGTTCTTTTAAATACAAACTGCCCAATTGAATATTATAGGCTGGGTCCAATAGCCGACTTTTGGAATATTTTATGCGTTGGTGACGGCTAACAAATTTTGCTGTGCTGGGCATTAACTGCATTAGGCCTGTGGCTCCTACAGGGCTTAATGCATCGTGCATGAAGGCACTTTCCTGACGGGCAACGCCGTAGATCCAATTCTTACTGACTTTGGACTTGCGAGCGGCTTTATCAAATAAGGGTTCATGGGCTAAAGGAAAGCGAAGTTGAAGATCATGCCAACTCTTTTGTTGGGCCAGAGTAAATATAGGTCGGTCGTTCCATTCAAGTCGCCCAGCTATTACGGCTAAGGCTTCTCTTCCTTCTTGATCTAAATTATCAAATGCGAATTGCCATTCACGTCGCGCGTAACTGATGCGGTTTAAGTCTAAAAACGCTAAGGCACGTTTGACAGAAGGTAGGGTTTTAACCGATTTTAATGTGTCGGCATCCACTTGTGTGGGGTTGTGATTCATAGACGCACTGACGCCCAATTTCTGACTGGCTAAAAACCCATAATAATTTCGCTCTTGGGCGGCCTGCTGGAAAAAGACATGACTGATAGCAGTGCTTGTGCCTAATATTTCAAGTGCTCGCCCTTGCCAGTATTGCCATTTGGCTTCCGTTTTAATATTGGCACTCGCAACTTTAAAAAGGTGCGCGTATAAGGGCCAATCTTGTGTGCGTACAGCGCCCAATAAGAATGTGCTTTCCAATTCCGAATCTAATAGGTTATTTTGTTTTGCCCTGAAATATTGTGGGAATGAGTCCTGACCGGCATATTTTGCAGAGGAATTAAGTGCGGTTTGTTTTAACTGTGAAATTTGTTCTTCATTAAGCGCTGCAAATTTCCCATGGTTTTTAAGAGTGGAAAATTCAGCAGGGTAAAGCTTGATGGCTTTTTTAAATAACAAGGCTTGCGCGCGGCTATCAAGTTCACTCACTCTTGTGTCGTTGGCTATTTTGTGAGGACGACGCCAAAGAGATTGAACCACTTGAGCCTCTTTTTTTAAAGAAGAGGGAAGCTTCTTTTTTAAAAAGCGCACTAATTTGTATTGTCTCTTTTCTTGGGCAGTGAGAAGTCGCTTCCAAATTAGGTCATCTGTTAAATAATTGTGTCGTTGCCATTGACTGTATAATTTATCGCATGCTTTGGGTAAAGATACACCCATAAGCCATAGCTCTTTACCTTCTGTAAACGCTTCTGGCTTGCGGTGTGTGGCTTCCAATGCCGTAACGCGATGACAACGCAACGTTAGGTTTTCCGTGTGGTGAAAATACTCAAGAAACAGGCGCCATTGTTTTTTCTTAGCCAAATGCCAAAGCCAGCTACGTTGTAGTAGTCGAGCAGAGGGCTCTCCTTGATGTCTAGATAAAAAACGGTCAATTTTTTCAATGGGTGTGTTGTTAAATTGCTTTCGAATTTTCTTGGCTTGTAAATAGGATAAAAGCGGGTGGTCATCCAGTGTGGCTAACGAGCGTCGGAATTGACGATGCTGATTTTTACTGATGTATTTCTCAGCATTAAGAAACTGCTGGTGTGGTTGTGCTGAGGTACCTTGGATGAATCCAAAGCCCAATAAACTTAATAAGCAGTAATAAGCTACCTGCTTGAACCCCATAGTGTTCTCCCCATCAATCCTAAGAGCATAGCTTAAAATGCAATGGGAAGATCGTCTATTAGGGTTTATTTCATAGAGCTTTTGCTTCTAAGCGTTTGGCCAGTCGTTTTTCTTTACGCTCATCCCCCATGACCAGTAAACAAGGGGTCAGCAATAGGGTTAAGGCAGTGGCAAATGATAAGCCGCCCGCGATGGCCGTAGAAAGTTGGGTCCACCACTGAGAGCTTGGAGCGTCGACCAAAATTTCGCGGCCAATTAGGTCAATGTTTAATTGATATACCATGGGTATGAGGCCGCACACTGTGGTTATGGTGGTCAGTAATACCGGACGTAAACGCTGTGCACCTGTACGCAGGGCGGCGTCTCTTGGTTCTAAGCCTTCTTTTCGAAGGTGGGCGTAGGTGTCTATTAATACAATATTGTTGTTAACCACCACGCCCGCCAAGGCAATCATGCCTACGCCACTCATAACGATGCCAAAAGGTTCGCCGCGGATCATGAGCCCCATGAATACACCTGCAAAGGATAGGATAATTGCGCTAAGAACGAGTCCTGCTTTATATAGGCTGTTAAATTGGGTCACTAAAATAATGGTCATCATAAAGATGGCCAATAAAAATGCATTGGCTAAGAAATTTCCGGTTTTGGCCATTTCTTCAGCATTGCCTTTAAAGCGGTAGCTCACACCAGCTGGTATGTCTGCTTGCTCGAGCGCAGCTTCAATTTGAGCACGCTTAGCCACATCATTGATGCCCTCTTGCACATCAGCCTCGATCATATATCGCAAGTTACTGCCCGTACGGACAATGTTGCCACTTTGCTGGCGAGGGGTTTTGGTGGTGAAGCTACTAATAGGCACAAGCTCACCGTGGCTGCTCACGCGCAGTTCGTCTATTTGATCTAATGTTCTATGAGAGCTTGGGAAACGCAAGCGAATGTCCACCTCATCATCGGCATCGTCAGGGCGGTAAGACCCAAGGTTTAAGCCTGAGGTGACCATTTTAACCAAACTGCCCACCGAGCTAATGCTGGCGCCCATTCGGCTTGCGGCTTCTCGGTCTACATCTAACTCCCAGTCGATGCCTTCTAGGGGCCTTGAGTCTTTTATATCACGAAGATCAGGGTCTAAATCCAATTGCTTGCGAACCTTATCGACAACCGCTAGAAGCAACGCATCGTGAGAACCGGAAATCTCCAATTGAATTGGATAACCAGAAGCGGGGCCATCTTCTTTTTCTTTAGTCTCAAGGATGATGCCTGGAATATCTTGAGTACGAGCGCGTATGTCCTCAAGTATTTCTTTCGCTAAACGTCTTTGTTGCCAGTCCACTAGCTCAAGTTGAATGCGGCCCACAAGATCAACGGCGCCCCCATGAGGTGGCGTGATGAAGGTACTGGTGTAGAGTGTTTTGATTTCAGTCATATCGTAAAGGCGTTTTTCAACTTCCTTCACCAGTTTGTCACGCTCTTCTAAGGATATATTTCCTCGTGCACGTACGTCCACTAATGCAATTTCAGCATCAACAGATGGGAAAAACTCCACACCATTGCCAAGTTTGGCGTAAAGAAAGAAGGTCAATATCATAATGCCAATTACCCCAAGCAGGGTTTTCATTGGCATTTTTATGAGCGTTTTTAGTAGTAGGACATATTTACTGGTGAGACCAGTCAATGCCCTGAAGTCACCATTTTCAGCTGCTTGCATGGTCTCTAATGCGTCAGCTTTTATGGCGCCAGGTTTTCCAAACCACGACCCTAAAGCAGGAATGACAATTAGGGCCATTACCAGTGAAGCGCTTAGGGTGATTAGCACAGTAAGGGGTATAAACATCATAAATTCCCCCATGGTGTCTGGCCAAAACATTAAGGGTAAAAATACCGCTAAAGTGGTGGCTGTGGATGCGGTGATGGGCCATGCCATGCGTTTAGCGGCCTCTTTGAAAGCGTTTTTCTTAGGACTGCCCTCTGCCATGCGTCTGTCGGCATACTCAGTGACGACAATGGCGCCGTCGACTAACATGCCAACACTTAAAATAAGCGCAAATAGCACCACCATGTTCAGGGTGTAGCCTAAGAAGCTTAATACCATGATGCCCATTAGGAATGAGCCAGGTATCGCTAGGCCCACTAATAACGACGACCTAGCGCCAAGAGAGCCCACGATAATGATCATGACCAGTACAGTGGCAAACAAGACATTATTAAAGAGGTCAGAAAGCGTACGTTTAATCTCAATAGATTGATCTTGGTTAAATGTCACCTCAATGCCATCTGGCCAGTTGAGCCTTTCTTTTTCAACCAGAGCTCTCACTTCGGTAAGGGTTTCAATAATGTTGCTGCCAAGGCGTTTAGATATTTCAATGGCTAAAGCAGGTTTACCATTAATGCGTGCTTTACTTTGTGGATCCTTGTAGGTGCGTTGTCCAAAGGCGATATCAGCAAACCGTACCACGGTCTCACCATCTACTTTAACGGGCATGGTTAAGATGTCTTTGGTGTCTTCAATTAAACCCGGTACTTTTACGGCGAAACGACCAGAGCCAGTATCTAGGTTGCCAGCGGCCACTAGCTGGTTGTTGTTATTGATTAAAGAGAATAATGCACTGTGGTCAATGTTGTAGCTATCCAGTTTGGAAGGATCAATAATGATCTCGGCGACTTCTTCACGGTCACCTTGAATTTTGGCTTCTAATACGCCATTTAATCCCTCTAGTTTTTCCTTGATGTCATTGGCAACAGCAAATAAAACCCGTTCATCAACATTGCCGGCCAAACCCACCACCATGACAGGGAAAAGGGATAGATTAATTTCTTTTACCTTAGGTTCATCGGTGGCAGAAGGCAGCTCACCTTTGGCTGCGTCCACCGCTTCACGAACGTCTACAAGCGCTTGGTCAATGTCGATATCAGAGTGGAATTCAAGCTGAATGGACAAATGGCCTTCGCTAGCAGTGGCGGTAATTTCTTTTAGGCCATCAAGGGACTTTAGCTCCTTGTGCATGGGTTGATACAAAATCCGGTCTGCATCTTCAGGGCTAATCCCTTCATGGCGTATGGATACGTAAGCAATAGGGATGCTTATATCAGGGGTGCTTTCTTTGGGAATGCTATTAAGAGCAGATATGCCCACAATCATAGCCAACGCAAATAACAGTACAACGGTACGAATGCGGCTTAGGGCAGCATTTATTAGGGCATTCATTTAGTTGCCCTCAACACTTTGTTGGGTGGGTAATGGACTGACGGCTAAGCCACCCTCGGTATTATCTTGGGTGTTCAGTTTAGGGCTTTTAAAAACAGGACGAACCTTTTCACCAGGGCTGACAAAGCTTTGGCCCACCACGATAAGGTCCACAGGGTTAGGCAAGCCAGAAATCCATACACCATTTGATTCAGCCTTTACTAAAGCCACTGGGCCAAATACCACTTGGTTGTCGGGGGCTACGTATTTTGCACCCAGAATCCCTTTATCGTTAAGGCTTAATAGGGCGGGTGTGACGAAAATGGCATCCGTTCTGGTTAGCGGCACCAATATATCGGCGGTAACGCCATCGGCCTGACGTTCACTGGGGTTGGCTACCTCAAGTTCAACAGAAAACGTTCTTGAGCCAGAGTTAGCTTGGCTGGACACATAACGTATACGCCCTTTATGTATGGTGTTGTCTAATGTTTTACCGGTAGCTTGGGTGTTGGCTTTTATTTGTAATAAATCTTTTTCAGCGGCATCGGCCTTAATAATGAAAGGGTTGTAATCTAATACGCTGATGATGGGGTTGCCACTTTTCAAATAGCTTCCCAGCTCAACTTTACGTTCTTCTAAAATGCCAGAGAAGGGCGCGCGGATATGAGTGGCGGCCATTTGAATTTCTAGAAGTTTAACCTGTGCCTTAGCAGAGGCTAATTGCGATTCACTTTGAGCTAGGCGTGTCTCATTTTGTAGGCCCTTATTTATGAGCGTTTTATTAGCTTGGTGCTCTAAAGTACGTTGTTTAACTAAAGCTTTGGCTTGCAATAGTTTTTGGGGCTTATCCTGAGGGTCAATCTCAACAATGATTTGTCCCTTTTTTACATAGTCCCCTTCACGGGACAATATGCCAATAACTTTGCCAGACAATTCACTGGTTAAAGCCACCCGTCGGTTTGGCGCTGTCTGCCCGTGAATGACTAATTCAGGGGTGACAGTCTCTGCGTGATAGCGCTGTACTTGAACGGCAAAAATGTCATTTTTAACTTCAGCTACCACTGCCGCATTCTCTTCAGGAATGGGCTTGCTGAAGAATCCTGAAAACATCCAAATGCTAATGAAGGCTGTTGCTCCGAGCGCAATATAATGTCCGCGATTGAGTTGCATGAAAATAAGTCCTAATGGATATGGAAAACTTTGCGCAGATTAGCTCAGATGGGTCAGACACGATAGTGAAGAATGTCATTTGAGTTAACTTGTAAGAAATAGTCAATTATTGCGCTAAATCCCGTACAATGCCCGGCAATTGAACATGTGGGTATTGAGAAGTCATGGCTGTTGTCATTTTAGATGGTGTAAGTCTCCATTATGGGGAGCAAGTTTTACTAGAGAATGTGAATTTTTCCATTCAAGAAAAAGACCGTTTGTGTTTGGTAGGCCGTAATGGCGCCGGTAAATCTTCATTGTTTAAGCTGCTACTTAAGCAAAATCTGCCGGACGGTGGGGTTATTCGAGTATCGGATGGTTGTCGTATAGCTGAATTACCACAGACACTGCCTGCGGCCGATGATCGATTAGTAATGGATGTGGTATTAAGTGGTAAAGAGCAAGTGGGCAAGTGGTTGCACGAGTATCACGAATTAAGCCTTATTGCTCAAACAGATGCGCACATGAACAAACTTGAAAGGCTGCAAAACGATATAGAAGCGCAAGACGGTTGGGTATTGCAGCAAAAAGCCGATGCAATTATAGAAAAGCTGAACCTACCTGCTGATAAAACCATGGCTGAGCTGTCAGGAGGGTGGCGTCGGCGAGTGATGTTGGCCAGAGCCCTATTGAGCGAGCCAGACTTACTGCTATTAGATGAACCTACTAACCATTTGGATATTCCGGCCATAGAGTGGCTAGAAGGCCAGTTAGCAGACTTTCCTGGGGCTGTGCTGTTCATTACCCACGACAGGGCATTTATGGAAAGAGTTGCCAAGCAAGTCATCGACTTAGACCGAGGCAGTATTTACCGCTATAACGGCAGTGATTACGAAGGCTTAAATGCGTGGCGAGAAAAGCGCCTTGAAGATGAAGAAAAAGAGAATGCTTTATTTGATAAGCGCTTAGTTCAAGAAGAAAAATGGATTCGCCAAGGGGTAAAAGCCCGTCGTACACGTAATGAAGGCCGTGTTCGTGCACTTAAAGCCATGCGTAATGAGCGTACTGCACGAGTAGATCGCCAGGGTAATGCCAGTTTCTCTATGGATGCGGCTGATAAGTCTGGAAAACTGGTGCTTGAAGCCAAGGGTATTAGTTTCGGTTTTGAAGATAAGAAAATAGTCGACAACTTTTCGGCTGTTATTCAGCGTGGTGATCGCATTGGTTTATTAGGCGTTAATGGCTGCGGTAAAAGTACCTTGCTACGCATGTTTTTAGACCAGCTTAAACCGCAATCTGGGAGTATTCGACAAGGCACGAAGATGGAAGTGGCGTACTTTGATCAGCTTCGTGGTGATTTAGATATGGAAAAAACCATTGTCGATAATATCTCAGAAGGACGTGATTTTATTGATATTGCTGGTGGCTCTAAACATGTTTTAAGCTACTTAGGTGACTTTTTGTTTTCTCCCGCACGAGCGCGTACCCCCCTAAAGGCGTTGTCGGGTGGCGAAGCCAGTCGAGTTATGTTGGCCAAGTTGTTTAGTAAGCCTTCAAACGTATTGGTATTAGATGAACCCACCAACGATCTGGATGTGGAAACATTGGAAATGTTGGAAAACCTATTGATGGATTACCAAGGAACACTGTTGGTGGTCAGCCATGACAGGTCATTCTTGGATAATGTCGTCACATCACTACTTGAATTTGAAGGCAATGGGGTTGTCTCAGAGCATGTTGGCGGTTACAGCGATTGGTACGCCCGTGGTCATCGTCTAAAAGACGGTGAGGATGATGTGGTTGACCGTGAGCAAGAGAAAACAGCAGAGGCAAAAGCCCCTCCTAGCTCAGAGCCAAATAAGAGCGCAAAAAAATTAAGTTACAAATTACAGCGTGAGTTAGATGGGTTACCAGGGGAAATAGAGAAGCTAGAGACTGCCTTAGAGTCAGTTCAAAGCCTAGTGGCGGCAGCTGATTTCTACAGCCAAGATAATGATTACGTAACCGAAACACTGGCTCGGGTTGAGGAAGTTCGGGCAAACCTTGATGCCACTGAAGAAAGGTGGCTTGAGCTTGAAGCGATGCTTGATGAGGGCTAAATCATGACGACCATTCTGATAGTCTTAGTGGCCATTTTAAGTGTGGTGGGCAGCGTGGCTTGGGTTCGCCCAAGCAAGCGAGATGTGAAGCTTGCTACTTGGCGCCAAGAGGCGCGAGTGGCTGGCTTACAGGTGAAACTGGAAGCTTTAAAAGCTGAACCAAAAGAAAGTGGTATTAGAGAAGATATTGGCTTGGCCAGCTATTTTCTGTACCTGCCTAAAGCCCAAAAAGATGATGAGATGACTTGGGCGGTGGTTAAAGCCGAAGGTTGGTTAAAAGCGCATTTACCAAGTGGGTGGAGCTGGTATCGTAGAGAGATCGCTTTGAACTCTGAGAAACTTCAGGCGTTAATTGAGTCTTGTCCTATTCCTATTCACGCCATCGAAAGGACTCCCAAAGGGAGTCGCGTCGTGTGGGATGAGACAGGACAAGAATTTGAAGCTCACAAACTGGTAGAGTTTTTAAATCAGGTGCAGTCTATTTCTTAGTGGCGTAATAATCACCAATGACTTTTAAGTTGTTGGTGATTTTTTGGCTGTAAGAGCTGACAATAAAAGGCACAGCATTCTGGTTGAAGTTGGTCACAGACTTCTCAATAAAAGCCCATTTAACCCCTATTTGCTTGATGGTTTTATTCACCGCTTTGTCATTCGATGGGGCATTAGTAAATAGGCTTAACAGTCGATTGAATTCTTTGGCTTGTTTTTCCAACCCACCCACATTGAATTTACTGACATACACCTGGCCGGCTGCATTAGGCGAGCTGCGAGCGGCATATTCTGCGGTTATAATACGAATAATTAGGGTCATGTCCCGTGATTGTTGGGTCCATTTATTAACTAGGCTCTCGTCAGCCTCTATCAGCGCGTTGTAGTTTTGTACTAAGTTGGCGTTTAATGTCACCAGCTTATCTTCTAATTGATTCACTTGATTGATGTTGGAATAGCCCTGTGACAGCAGTTCAGCACGATTAGAATCAACTAATTGCTTATATTTTTGCCAATCTGTCTTCATTGGGCCTGATGCTACTGATTTAGGGTTTTCGATCTGGTTAAACTCCTCCAGTGAACGTTCAAATAATTTAATCTTTGCATCAATATCATGGCTATAGCGTAAGTCGCCTTCCAGTGCTCTAAGCATGTAGAAACCGGACAAAATGGCATAGGAGCTGGTGCGCATCTCATAGATTTTTGCTAAGCGCTCTTCGGTACTCGCTAAAGCACTACTGATGGCTGTGAAAAAGATGAGCGCTGTAAAAGCCAAGGAGGAGGAGAAGCTTGAGCGTATCATTATTAGTTTTGTCCGGATTATTTATTATTTTGTGATTTATCCAACAGTTTCCATAATTCTGATGCAATTGAGAAGGGGAAAATTACTTAATTGGTAAAATAAGTCTAATAAATTAGTGTGAGGGTTGTTTGTCAGGGAGTGTATTTCTTCCATCTAGAAGGAGGGGGCAAGGAAGGGTCATCTATTAAATGACCCTTCCTTTCTTACTGGCTTTTAGCTTGGCGTGAGGCTGAGTAGTGATTGCCAATACTTTCTAAATTTTGGCTGATTCTGTCTCCGTAGGAATTAACAATAAATGGCACAGAATTTTTGTTGTAGTTGGCAACCGATTTTTCGATAAAAACCCATTTCACTCCTACTTGATCAATACTTTTAGCAATGGCAGGGGTTTGCCCTGGCGCTGTCTTTAATTCACTTAAGTGTTTGGCAAATACCTTGGCTTGGTGCTCCATGCCTTCACCATTGATATGTATGGTCATAATTTGCCCCATGCTTGAGGTTCCGCGAGCAGAATACTCTGCAGTTAACGTGATGATGATAAGGCTCATGTCACGGGTGGTTTGAGTCCACTTACTCACTGGGAAATTGGTGGATTCTATTAAACTGGAATAAGCCTGTGAGAGACTATTATTTAGTGCGATAACTTTTTGTTCTAGTTCGCCTACTAGACGGGCATTGGCATAACCTTGTGATAGAAAGTCGCTTCGGTTGGTTTCTATTAAGCTGCGGTAAAACTGCCAATTACTAACAATGCCCGCCAAATCTTCTGTGGATCCCAGTTCTTTTGTGATCTCAGCCAGTTTTGCTTCAAATGTGCTCATGCCAGAATTCATGTCTCTGCTGTATCTAGAGTCGCCCTCTAAGCCACTAAACATGTAGTAGTCGCCTAATATCGTATAAGAGGTGATGCGCATGTCATGGAGCTTTTTAAGCGTATCCCCGGTGCCTGCCAAAGCTGAATGTATACTGAACAGCTGGCTGAAAAATAGAAGGCAGAAAATTGTCTTCAGGCTTATTTTTATCATTTTTTGAACCCTGATTGATGTTTGTGTCAGCTAGGTTTTAGCGGTCCCTTTTAAAATTCTAGTGAATTTATAGGTCTAATGGTTGTTATGGCTAATCCTAGCTTTAAATAATCTGCCTTTAATCTGCTATAAAATTCTAAAAATGTACAGTTCACGTTTGAAATGAATGCACTTTCATTTGAATAAGAAAAGTACCTTAGACGGGAAATGCATAGTAGATCTCTTTTTGGCTGTTTTTTATACTAAAAATAGCCTTTTTACATGGCGGTGACCGTCTAAAGTCCATAAATGGTTGACTTTTACCGAGATATTGACGATTGTTCGGCAACCAAATTCAAACGGGCGTATGAATTCGGTTCGTTGGGTGTTTCTTGTCCAGATGCCCGTCAGTGCAGAATAGCAATATTTTCCTAAAAACTTCGGTTAAAAGGGGCATATTAGTGAAGCTGCGTTTACTCAAGCTAATTAAATAGCGTGGAGATTTGTTGATGATTTACGAAGGTAAAGCCATCACGGTTAAGCTACTCGAAGACGGCATTGCCGAACTAAACTTCGATCTACAAGGCGAATCCGTAAATAAATTTAATCGTGTTACTTTGGAAGACCTGAACGCTGCCGTTCAGTCACTTAAAGCTAACAACGAAGTTAAAGGTCTTTTGGTTACTTCTGCTAAAGACTGTTTCATCGTAGGTGCCGACATTACTGAGTTCGGCGCGATGTTTGAAGCCGACGAAGAAACAATTGCAGCCGGTATTGCTGAATCTAACGGCATTTTCAACGCAATTGAAGACTTACCGTATCCAACTGTTACTGCCATTAATGGCATTGCATTGGGCGGTGGTTTTGAAATGTGTCTTGCGACTGATTTCCGTATCATGTCTGAGAAAGCCAAAGTTGGCCTTCCAGAAGTTAAACTAGGTTTGATTCCTGGTTTTGGCGGTACTGTTCGTCTTCCTCGTGTTATCGGTGCCGATAACGCTATCGAGTGGATCTGCATGGGCGCTGAGCACAAAGCAGCTAAAGCACTTAAGTTTGGTGCGGTTAACGCTGTTGTTGCTGCTGACGTTCTTAAAGACGAAGCGGTTAAAATGGTTAAGGTCGCTATCGCTGGCGATCTTAACTGGGAAGCGGCGCGTACTGAAAAGACAAGCAAGTTAAACTTGGAAATGATGGAAGTTATGATGACTTTCGAAACAGCCAAGGGATTTGTTGCCGGTCAGACTAAAGGTCAGTACCCAGCTCCAATCGAAGCTATCAAAGCTATGCACAAGTCTGCAAGCCTTGGTCGTGATAAAGCATTACTTAACGAAGCGAAAGGTTTTGCTAAATTAGCGAAAACTACCGTTTCTCAAGCTCTAGTGGGTTTGTTTAATAACGATCAGTTGTTGAAGAAAAAAGCTAAAGAATATGACGCTATCGCTAAGCCTACTAACCAAGCCGCCGTTCTAGGTGCTGGTATCATGGGCGGCGGTATTGCTTATGTTTCTGCTCTTAAAGGCACGCCTATCCTTATGAAGGATATTGCTGAAGCTGGTATCGAGCTTGGTTTGAACGAAGCCAACAAGCTTCTTTCTCGTCGTGTTGACAAAAAGCGCATGAAGCCTTTGGCCATGGGTGAAGCGCTTAACCGTATCCGTCCAACTTTATCCTACGCTGAGTTTGGTGATGTTGACGTAGTGGTTGAAGCCGTTGTTGAGAACCCTAAAGTTAAAGCTATGGTTTTGGCTGAAGTAGAAACTCATGTGAAAGAGACTGCGATCATTGCCTCTAACACCTCTACTATTTCTATCGATTTGCTAGCTAAGAGCGTTAAGCGTCCTGAAAACTTCTTGGGTATGCACTTCTTTAACCCTGTACACATGATGCCTTTGGTAGAAGTGATTCGTGGTGAGAAGACGTCTGAAGAAGCAGTGGCTACAACAGTTGCTTACGCGAAGAAAATGGGTAAAACCCCGGTTGTTGTAAACGACTGTCCTGGTTTCCTAGTTAACCGCGTATTGTTTCCTTACTTCGGCGGTTTCGCTGGCTTGATGAAAGACGGTGCTGATTTCCGTCAAATCGATAAAGTAATGGAAAAATTCGGTTTCCCAATGGGTCCTGCTTACTTGATGGATGTTGTCGGTATCGATACCGGTAAACACGCCAACGAAGTAATGGCTGAGGGTTTCCCTGAGCGCATGAAAGCTGACTTTGAATCTGCCATGGACGTTCTATATAAGAACGAATACTACGGTCAGAAAAACAAGAAAGGTTTCTACACTTACGTTGAAGATAAAAAAGGCAAGCCGAAGAAAGTTTTCGATGAGTCTGTTCTTGAATTATTGGCACCAGTATTGGGCGAAGCAAAAGATTTTGACGCTGAAGAAATCATTGCTCGTTGCATGATTCCAATGTGTAACGAAATCATTCGTTGTCTTGAAGAAGGCATTGTTGATACTGCTGCTGAAGCTGACATGGCTATGGTATTTGGTGTTGGCTTCCCTCCATTCCGTGGTGGTCCATTGCGTTACGTTGATACAATTGGTCTAGCGAAGTTCGTTGAGCTAGCTGATAAGTACAAAGATCTTAGCCCGCTATACCACGTAACTGACAAGATGCGTGAACTGGCAGCTAGCGGTCACAAGTACCACGGCTAATTGAACGAGACTAGGAGAATACATATGAGCTACGAAGATAATGATGTAGTTGTAATTGACGCGGTACGTTCGCCAATGGGTCGTTCTAAGAACGGCGTATTCCGTAATGTTCGTGCTGAAGACATCTCTGCAAACTTGATTAACGCGTTGTTTGAGCGTAATCCAAAAGCAAACGCCAAAGACGTTGAAGACGTTATTTGGGGTTGTGTAAACCAAACTCTTGAACAGGGTTTTAATGTTGCTCGTCAAATTTCTTTGATGACAGCTATCCCTAAAGAAGCGGCAGCTCAGACAGTTAACCGTCTATGTGGTTCTGCAATGTCAGCTATCCACACAGCAGCGCAAGCGATTCAAACTGGCAACGGCGATGTTTTCGTTGTGGGTGGTGTTGAGCACATGGGTCACGTGAACATGCAGCATGGTTTTGACCATAACCCTGCATCTTCAAAGTACTCTGCTAAAGCTTCTAACATGATGGGCTTAACAGCTGAAATGCTAGGTAAAATGCACGGTATTTCTCGTGCACAGCAAGATGCGTTCGCTGAGCGTTCTCATCGTCTTGCTCAAAAAGCAACTGACGAAGGGGATTTCGCAAACGAAATCGTGCCTATGTACGGCCATGATGCTGCTGGTAACCAAGTGTTGGTATCTCAAGACGAAACTATTCGTCCTGAAACCACAGTAGAAAGCCTTGCTAAGCTACGTCCAGCATTTGATCCAGTGTCAGGTACTGTTACTGCTGCAACGTCTTCACAGATCACCGATGGTGCTGCTGCGATGTTATTGATGAGCGGTAAAAAAGCCAAAGAGTTGGGTCTTAAGCCTCGTGCTAAGATTCGTGCCATGGCGGTTGCCGGTTGTGATGCTGCGATCATGGGTTACGGCCCTGTTCCAGCTACTAAGAAAGCACTTAAGCGTGCTGGCTTGAAAGCATCTGACATCGATTTCTGGGAATTGAACGAAGCATTCGCTGCTCAGTCTCTTCCTTGTGTTAAAGACCTTGGTCTTAACGATATCGCTGATGAGAAGATTAACATCCACGGTGGTGCCATTGCGCTTGGTCACCCACTAGGTTGTTCTGGTGCTCGTATCTCTACTACGTTGATTAACGTATTAGAGCAGAAAGATGCAAAACTTGGCGTATCTACCATGTGTATTGGTATGGGTCAGGGAATCGCGACTGTATGGGAGC
>OJBM01000205.1_pt1 | contig 22687 bp, 19 predicted proteins | sample 1591061 | NCBI WGS metagenome assembly OJBM01 (sample SAMN05416872, study PRJEB24817) | seawater metagenome | isolation source: Sea water | place: Canada:Atlantic | collected 2013-11
TGGGCTCGGAGATGTGTATAAGAGACAGCTGACGCTATATCCGCAATGGTATCAAAACTTGGTGCCGCCTTTAGAATTTAGCTCGCATATTTATGCTAGTGATGCCAATGAACGTTGGGTGCGTGTCAACGAGCAAGTGGTAAAAGAAGGTGAGCTCATTGATTCGAATATGCGTTTAGTGCGAGTTGAACCGCAAGAAGTGGTTATTGAAATGCAGCAGCGCCAATTCACATTACCAGCACTTAGTAGCTGGTAAATCATTAAATTTTTAAACTACACTGTATCGACGAGCGCTTAAACGGTAAGCGCTTATTGCAAAGAAGGACAATTAAATATGGACGTTATTGATACGCCAGACTTACCCCCTGAAAACAATGAACAGCAATCACTAGAGCCATCAACACCAGCCGCTCCTCCGTATCGAAAAGTGCCTGTCGTATTTAGCGGCGACGGAAAAGAATTTTTTGGCATTTGGATCGTTAATGTTTTATTGACCATAGTGACGCTTGGTATTTATTCGGCGTGGGCTAAAGTACGAACTCAGCAATATTTTTACGGCAACTTAAAAATTGAAGGGCACCCGTTTAGCTATCTTGCTCAACCCCTACAAATTTTGAAGGGCCGTGTTTTAGCGGTAATTTTGTTTGCTGCTTATTCCCTGACATCTCATTTTTATCCTCTATGGGGATTAGCCGTAATTGGTGTACTGTTATTTTTATTTCCTTGGATTTTAAATCAAAGTCTGCGTTTTAACCTACGCATGAGTAGTCATCGAAATGTTAGGTTCTCATTTAAAGGAACCTATGGTGAGGCATTTGTTTACTTTATTTTATTGCCTGTTGCCTCAGTATTTACCCTTTATTTAATGTTGCCATTTGCCTTTAAAAAGATGGATGAATACGTATATAACAATATTAGCTATGGTGACAAACCACTTAAGTCAGAGCTTCGAGGCGGCGAATATTATGAAACATCACTTTGGGTATTTTTAGTTGGTATCGGATTTATGTTTGGCATGTTTGCAATCGCGTTGATTTTTGGAGCTACCAGTGCCATTGGCGACGTTGGGAGTAGTGAAGGAATGGCTTCGTTAATGATGATAGCGATGGGTGTTTTTTACGTATTGCTTATTAGTGTTTCTACGGCAATTTATCGCGGACGCATTCGTAACCACATTTTGAATAACAGTGAGTTTGATGGTTTAGTTCAGACGCGTTCAGACGTTAAAATTTGGCCATATACCAAGTTGATTCTTACGAATGTTGTTTTAATGATAGTAACTGTTGGTTTTGCTTATCCGTGGATTAAAGTTCGTACGACGCGATTCCTCGCTCAAGCGACTATGGTGCTTATTGATAATGAAGCGGATGGAGCTGTTGATAAAATGCAAGAATCGCAATCGGCCTTTGGTGAAGAGGCTGCAGACGTATTTGATATGGACATCGCGCTAACCTAATGCAATCACTTACTGGAAATTACTACTTCCCTCAAAGTAGCGAGTCAAAACAGGCAACGGTATCTGTCGTTTCAGATACCGTGAGCGTACATTATGATGGCGAGTGCGCTTTTGTTATTGCTAAAGAAGCAATGAAACTGAGCTCGTCTATCCCTGGGGTCGCGACAGAAATTGATTTTGAAGATGGCGGACGTTTCATTGCAAGTGATGCCAAGCAGCGTCTTACAATTTCAAGTGCTCGTTTAGAAGGCTTTGAAAAAAACAAGCCACTGATCTTTGCTTCTGTCTTTTTAGTGCCATTTTGTCTATGGTTTATTTTAGCGGTCGGTATGCCTTACATCGCCAACAAATCGGTCGCGCTAGTTCCACAATCTGTTTCTAATCAGATGGGAGAACAATCATTTGATGTCATCCATGAGCTGTTTTTATCGCCTAGTGAGCTGCCTCAGGTAACTCAGGATAAAGTGATCGCACAGTGGGACGATGCTGTTGCCACATTAGCTTTGTCTGACAATAAATATAATTTGTTTGTCTATAAGAGTGATTACCTTGGCCCCAATGCATTTGCATTGCCCAACGGCACGGTCGTCATCACTGATGCACTGATTGAGAAATTAGAAGATAAACCTGATGCAATCTTAGCAGTTTTACTTCATGAAATTGGTCATGTTGAGCGTCAGCATAGTTTACGCCTTGTGGCTCAGTCGGTAAGTAACACCTTAGCAATTGCGGTTATTTTTGGTGATGTTGAATCGTTAGGGGAAGTCATACTAGGTACGGGCTCAGTACTAGTCATGAATGCTTTTTCCCGTGAAATGGAAAGTGAAGCAGATGATTACGCACTTGAAAAACTCGTTATGTTAGGTAAATCGCCCACCGCTTTTAGTGATGCAATGAAAGTATTTTTATCATTAAAGTCACAACATGAAGAATCGGATTTATTACAATATTTATCGACGCACCCTGAGGTTAAAGACCGTATTAAAAAAGCACAGGAATATGGTTTGTTTGTCGATGAGCAATAGCATTTAGTTACAAAGGATTTCGTAAAAATAAATAGCTGTGGGAACTTCTTTGATAAAGTCATTACTAACCAAGACCTTTAAAGGAATCTAGGAAGTGTCATGATTAAAGTTAAAAAATTTATTAAAGAAAACCGCGGCTTTATTATTTTTATTTTGTTAATGAGTATGTTTCGCAGCGCGGTAGCTGATTATAACAGCGTACCCACTGGCTCTATGTTGCCAACTATTATCCCAGGTGACCAAATTGGTATCGACAAGATGGCTTATGACATCAACGTGCCATTTATTCATCGTTCAATCGTTCGCTTAGCCGAGCCAAAGCGCGGCGAAATCGTTGTTTTTGAATCAGCAGCGGCCGACATGCGTATGGTTAAACGTGTTATAGGTGAACCTGGTGATGTAATTGCTATGGTCGATAATCAGCTTGTTATCAATGGCGATATTGTCGGTTACGAATTTCAACAAGAAACGATTTACGAGCATTTGCCAAGTAAACCGCATGATATTCAGGTGGTAGGAGACAGTGATATCACATCATTTGGCCCTGTTACTGTACCGCAAGGTCATTACTTAGTACTGGGTGATAATCGAAATAACAGTGCAGACTCAAGAGTTTATGGCTTTATACCACGTGATGAAATTATTGGCCGCGCAACGCGTGTCGTTTTATCGTTTAATTATGATAATTATTATAAACCTCGTAGCGAACGTCTGTGGAAGCCACTCATTTAATTAGCTTATTTGATCCAGTTGGGCAGAGTTATGTAAATCTTTGTATAAGTACTTGCCACTAATATCAAGATAGCTATAATGCATCCCTTAATGATAATTATTACTATTTAGAAGGTTGTTATGAAATCGATGATCGCAATGGCTGTTGGCGTGATGTCAGTAGCTGGTTCATTCGCGGCACACGCTGCAGACGAAGTTAATATTTACTCTTACCGTCAATCATTCTTAATTGATCCTGTAGTAGAAAAATTTGAAAAAGACACTGGCATCAATGTAAACGTTGTTTTCGCCAAGAAAGGGTTAGCAGAACGTTTAAAGCGTGAAGGTAAGTTAACTAAAGCAGATTTGGTGTTGACCACTGACATCAGCCGTCTAATGGAATTAAAAGATAAAGGTTTAGTGGCTGCTGTTGATAGCAGCGTTATCGAAAGTAATGTCCCAGCTAATTTACGTGACCCTGAAGATCAATGGTTTGCATTAACAACTCGTGTTCGTAATGTCTATGCGTCGAAAGAACGTTTTGGCAATAAAGCGATTAGCTATGAAGATTTAGCAAACCCTGAGTTTAAAGGAAAAATTTGTACGCGAAGTGGTAAGCACCCATACACTGTGGCACTCGTATCATCGATGATTGCTCATCATGGTGAAGTAGAAGCTAAAGAGTGGTTAACTAAAGTTAAAGAAAACTTGGCTCGTAAACCTCAAGGTAATGATCGTGGCCAAATTAAAGCGATTGCTGCTGGTCAATGTGATGTGTCGTTAGGTAACAGCTACTACTTCGGTAAAATGGTGTCAGATCCAAAGCAAAAGCCGACCGCTGACAATGTTCACATTTTGTTCCCAAATCAAGATGGACGCGGCGCTCATGTTAATGTGAGTGGTATGGCATTGACAAAATATGCATCAAACAAAGATGCAGCTATTAAGTTAATGGAATACTTAACTGGCGATTTAGCGCAAGGTATTTACGCGCAAGTTAATATGGAATATCCAGTAAAAGTTGGCGTTAAGAAATCAGAACTAGTTGCTTCATGGGGTGACTTTAAAGCCGACAATTTGGCGATGAGTGATATTGCTAAATACCGTCCTACTGCACTTAAATTATTAGACCAAGTTAAATTCGATTTATAAGCGTTAGCGGCTGCTCTTAGATTGTTATAAGATAGGCGCAGCCAAATTCAAAGCGATGATTATCCTTTGATAAATTGAATGTTATAAGAGACTTATTTTGATAGTGCTCAATAAGAAATGGCCAGCGTTTAGCTGGCTTTTATCGTTTTTACTCTTCCTTCCTCTGCTAGCCATTATTTGGCAATCTTTCGGCGATGATAACAACGTCTTTGCTGAGTTATGGCAAAGTGTATTACCTGATTACATGCTCAATACGCTATTAGTCGTGGTGAGTGTTGGGGCACTCTCAATGTTTATTGGCGTGCCTATCGCGTGGTTGGTAGCGATGTGCCAATTCCCAATGCGTAAATTATTTGTATGGGGAATGCTACTGCCGCTGGCAATGCCATCTTATGTTGTCGCCTTTGTTTATACCGATTTACTCGAATATGCAGGCCCTATTCAATCGGGATTACGTGAATTATTTGGCTGGAAAACAGCGCAGGATTATAGTTTCTTTGATGTGCGGACGTGGTTCGGCGCATCTGTGATGTTGGCGTTAGTGCTTTATCCCTATGTTTATTTGTTAGCGCGTACAGCATTTCTAGAACAATCTCAGTCATTAACTCAGTCAGCACGTTTGTTGGGGGCGAATGCATGGCAAAGCTTTTGGCGTGTATCGTTGCCGTTAGCACGCCCAGCGATTGCTGTTGCGGTCGCGTTGGTGGCGATGGAGTCATTAGCTGATTTTGCCGTGGTTAACTATTTTGCAGTACCGACGTTAACGACTGCCGTTTATGACACCTGGTTAGGTTATGGAAGTCTTGCCGCTGCTGCGCGTTTATCAGCATTAATGCTAGCAGTGCTCTTTGTGTTGATTGCATTAGAGCGAGTAGGGCGCGCAAAGCAGCGTCATTATCAACGGGCAGATTCTCGAGAGCCTGTTATTCGTCATCAATTGACGGGCGCAAAAAAGTGGTTGGCAAGTACCCTTTGTTTAGTGGTATTTATGGCTGGATTTGGCGTGCCTTTTATATCATTGATTAATATGGCCATTGATTACTTTGATGTGTCGTGGAATCAAGAGTTTTTAGATTACAGTATCAATAGTCTGTTGTTAGCAATTACTGTGTCATTAGTGTGTTTGTTTATCGCTATTGTTCTTGGGTATTTCAAGCGCTTATCTAGCAGTAAATACGCTGATATCGCCCCTAAACTGGCAAGCACAGGGTATGCGTTGCCTGGCACTGTACTGGCTATTGGGGTCATTATCCCATTAACGTTATTTGACCATAGCATCAATGAGTTTTTAGACTCACTTGGTATGGCAGGACCGGGTTTATTGTTGTCAGGAACGGTGTTTGCAATTGCTGCTGGTTATACGGTTCGTTTTTGTGCCATTGCAATTGGCTCTGTTGAGTCGAGTTTTAATAAAATTTCACCATCGATTGATATGGTGACGCTAACCTTAGGTCGTTCGCCACTTGGCATGTTGTTTAAAGTGCATTTACCCTTGATTAAAAAAGGTTGTTTTGCGGCGTTGTTATTAGTGTTTATTGAGTCAATGAAAGAGTTACCAGCTGCTTTATTGTTACGACCATTTAATTACGAAACCTTGGCAACCTATGTCTATCAATTTGTCTCAGATGAACAATTAGAACACGGCGCTTTAGCGGCCATTGTTATTGTCTTGGTTGGACTTATTCCCCTTATTTTCTTAAATCGTTCGTTGGAGCAACAGCAGTAATATGACACAGCTAACTATTAGTAATTTATCGAGTCAGTATGATGATAAAGCCGTTATTACTGGGTTATCTTTAACACTTGAACAAGACGATATCGTTGCGCTATTGGGACCTAGTGGTTGTGGAAAGACAACACTGTTGCGAGCTATTGCGGGTTTACAGCCTATTACGGCTGGCGAAATAAAGTTAGGTGAGGTGGTAATGACCACGCCGTCTCAATCTTTGGCGAGTGAAAAACGTAATATCGGCATGATATTTCAGGACTATGCGTTATTTCCACACCTAAATGTGACAGACAATGTGGCGTTTGGCTTGCAAAAACTAACGAAATCGCAACGGTTTGATGTTGTCGAAGAAATGTTACGTTTGGTTAAGTTACAAGGGTATGGTGATCGCTTCCCTCATGAATTGTCTGGCGGTCAGCAGCAACGTGTGGCTATTGCGCGGGCACTAGCTTACAAACCGCAGTTAATGCTGCTTGATGAACCATTTTCTAATATTGATAGCCAATCACGTGGCGAAATTATGCAAGAGATGCGTCAAATTCTTAAGTCGCAAGGCGTTCCAGCGGTATTTGTAACCCATAGTAAAGATGAAGCCTTTGCATTTGCTGATAAAATTGCCATTTTTAGTGAGGGAAAAATTGAGCAAATTGATCAAGGTAGTGTACTCTATGCAAAACCAAGTTCTCCCTATGTTGCTAATTTTATGGGAAAAACTAACTACCTGACGATTGATAGTGTGTCTGATAAAGGCTTGGAAACGGTGCTTGGGACTATTCCGATGGGGGCTGACCAATTAATCGAGACGCACAATGTAGTCATGCTACGTCCTGAACAACTTGTGATTGATGAGCAGTCTTCATGCAAGTTTTCAGTTGTGCAATCGGTATTTGCCGGTAGTCATTGGATTTATAAAGTTAAAGCTATCGCTCATCCAGGCGTGATTGTTGAAGTTCATTCTCACGCTATGCTTGAATCAGAACAAGTGATAGGTTTAACAGTGCTACCTCACAAACCGGTGACGTTTAATATTAACAAGTAATTGGAGTAATGATGGCAAGAGAACAATCAGGAATTTGTGCCGAAGGAAACTTACATAGTCAATATTTGTTATTTAATTGCAGTGAGGGTATGGAGCCCGCGATTCGCAGCCAATTAGCTGAAATCAGTCATTATTTAGAAGAAAAATCTGATGAATACAGCGATGTTGCCTTCTCTGGGTTTATTGGTGTTGGTGCAAATTATTGGGAAAGTTTATATCCCAACGCTAAGCCTAAACTGCTACGTCCCTTTCCGTCATTAAGTCAAGATGATCGTCACGCGCCTGCCTTTCCGCTAGATTTATTCATTCAAATCCGTTGTGATCGCAGTGATATTAATCACTTGGTAAGTCACGAAATCTGTCTGATGTTAGAAGATCTTGCCAGTTTGGTTGAAGAGGTTCGTGGCTTTAGGTATTTGGATAGCCGAGATTTAACAGGGTTTGTCGACGGTACTGAGAACCCTAAAGGATTGCACCGTCAAGAAGTTGCGTTGGTGTCTAGTGAAGATAATGAGTTTCGTGGCGGAAGTTATATTCACATTCAGCGATATGTCCATGATTTGACTCAGTGGGATAAGTTAAAAGTTAAATCCCAAGAAGATATTATTGGGCGTACTAAGCAAGATAATCATGAGTATTCATCGTTTAATAAACCTAAAACGTCGCATATTAGGCGCACAGGATTAAAAGACGATGCAGGAAATTCGGTTGAGATTTTAAGGCAGTCGATGCCTTATGGCGATATGAAAGAACAAGGGTTGTTCTTCATTTCTTGTTGTAAAACGCCACTCAACTTTGAGCTCATGCTCCGTAGTATGATTGTGGGTGATAATAAAGGTCACTATGACCACTTACTTAAATATACGCAGGCAGTGACTGGCGCGGCATTTTTTGCTCCAGCAATGAGTTACTTTGCAGCAAATAGTTAACTCTGAGTTGAGTATCAACATAAAAAAAGAGAAGCCAAGGCTTCTCTTTTTTCTTTAATGCGTACAAGCTTTATAAGCTGACGTTAAAAATTTCTTTAATCGTGGCTAAGGTTTTTTGAATTTCGCTAACCTGTGCTGGCGCGATGAAAATAGTATCATCACCAGCTATCGTACCTAGAATTCCTTCGGCTTTGCCTATTGAATCAAGTAAACGAGCAATTAGCTGCGCTGCACCTGGACTGGTACGAATAACAATCATTGAATCGTTGTGGTCAAGATCGATAACGAGATTTTTAAGTGGGCTACTAGTATTTGGTACCCCCATTTCAGCAGGCAAGCAATACACCATTTCTTGTTTGGCATTGCGGGTGCGAACTGCACCAAATTTGCTCAGCATGCGTGATACTTTAGATTGGTTAATATTTTCGAAACCAAGATCTTGCAATGCTTGAACAATATCACCCTGAGATCCAAAACATTCTTCCTTAAGTAAGGCCTTGAATGCTTTGACGAGTTGGTCTTGTTTCTGAGAAGGTCTCATTTTTTTCCATTATTGTTGTTATTCTTAGAAATGATATGCATATTCAATGCATAAAAAAGTAGTTATATTCAATAACTATTTACATTATTGCATAAACTAATGACCATTAACCATAAATTTTTTTCGATGTAAGTATTTATTTCCGATTTTCATTATTTTCGTGTAAATAGCCACCGTCAAAGGCTAGAGATGGCTTTGGCTTGTGAAAAAACTAGGTTATACTTCGTGCGAATTTTAAGGTTGCGCTGCTTTAGTCGCATGGTTTTTATCATTCACTTTATCTAAAGTATGACGCTAAATTTTAATCACTGATGGATAATTGTTATCGGTGATTTAAGTAAGAATTGAAAATAATCTCTAAGGGAGAAAGTTATGAAAGTTGCAGTATTAGGCGCTGCTGGCGGTATCGGCCAAGCACTAGGTTTATTATTAAAAACTCAATTACCTGCGGGCAGCGAGCTATCTTTATACGATATTGCTCCTGTAACTCCAGGTGTTGCTGCTGATCTTAGCCACATCCCAACTGATGTTAAAGTAACTGGTTTTGCTGGTGAAGATTCAACGCCTGCACTTGAAGGTGCTGACGTTGTTCTTATCTCTGCTGGTGTTGCTCGTAAGCCTGGTATGGATCGTTCAGATCTTTTCAACATCAATGCTGGTATCGTTAAAAACTTGATCGGTGCTTGTGCTGATACGTGTCCAAAAGCATTAATCGGTGTTATCACTAACCCAGTAAACACAACTGTTGCTATCGCTGCTGAAGTATTAAAAGCGAAAGGTGTTTATGATCCTGCTCGTTTATTCGGTGTTACAACATTAGATGTTATCCGCGCTAATACTTTCGTTGGTGAAGCGAAAGGTGTTAATCCTGCGGACGTAAACGTTCCAGTTATCGGTGGTCACTCTGGTGTTACTATCTTGCCATTACTATCTCAATCTGGTCACGATTTCTCAGAAGAAGAAATTGCTGCACTAACAACTCGTATCCAAAATGCTGGTACTGAAGTTGTTGAAGCTAAAGCGGGTGGCGGTAGCGCTACATTATCAATGGGTCAAGCAGCTGCACGCTTTGGTCTATCTCTTGTTGCTGCACTTAACGGCGAAGAAAACGTTGTTGAATGTACTTACGTTGAAGGTCCAGGCGAAAAAGCTCGCTTCTTCGCACAGCCAGTATTACTTGGCAAAAACGGTGTAGAGAAAGTATTAAGCTACGGCGAAGTTTCAGCATTTGAAGCTAGCGCTTTAGAAAGCGCTTTAGATACACTTAAAGGCGATATCACTTTAGGTGAAGAGTTCGTTAACGCTTAATCGTTAATTACTCTTTCTTTTAAAAGGCTGCTTCCTTAGGGAAGCGGCCTTTTTTCTTATGGTTCATAAACTTGATTTAAGCTGCCCTGAGCGCTTATCATGAAACCCTCAGTTATTTTTTGGCGCAATCACAGGAAGCTTCCATGAAATTTTCTAAAGCTTTTACCTTAATAGAGCTAATTATGGTGATTTTAATTATCAGCATATTGGCGATTACTATTGTGCCTAAATTTTTTGGTGCATCTGATATTGCTCATTTTGCAGTGCGTGACCAGTTAATTTCTCAACTGCGCCTTTCTCAGCTCAAAGCCATGAACCAACTTAATATTTGTAATCAGGTAAAAATTACTGATGAATATGCGGTAATTGAAAATAACACTGGAGCTACTTGTGGTACCGAAGCGAGTAGTGACTCGCGAGTCATTCTTGAAGATGTGTCTATAAAATTGGCGAGTGGTTCTACGCCTAACCCTTTGTATATTACTTTTGATGCTAATGGCATTAGCGGTTGTGATTGCATTCTCAATATTATCGGCACTGAAACTGTTCAAATAAAAATAGAAAGTCAGGGGTATATTCATGCACTGTAATACCTCACAGAAAGGTTTCACACTTATTGAATTGGTGATTGGCATTGTTGTATTTTCTATTGCAATGACTATGGTGTTTTCAGTGATAATTCCTCGCTCACAAGGAAGTGTAGACCCTATTTATCAGGTACGTGCTGCTAAGCTGGCTAGTGCGTTAATGAGTGAAATCCGTAGTAAAGCCTATGATGAGAATTCTAATCCATCACTTGGAGCGGGGCCTTGCGGTGATAATGGAAGTGCTTGTAGCACAACGCTCGGCGCGGAAGAGCTAGATGGCAGCACACCTGATCGCAACTTATTTGATGATGTTGATGATTATCATGGTTTTACGATTGATGGTTTATTGTTAAGTGACAATAGCGCTAAATATGCCGACCTATATGCCAATTATAACCTCAATGTATCAGTTGTTTACGGTGGTGATTATGACGGTACAGCAGATGGCGCTACCAATGCAAAACTCATTACAATTACAGTAGAAATGCCCAATAAAGAAACCGTTTCCTTTGCGAGTTATCGAGGTAATTACTGATGAGACGTAATCAGTGTGGATTCACGCTTATCGAATTAATTTTAGTGATTCTAGTGCTAGCAATCGTTAGTACAGGTATTGTGACTTTTATTCGTTACGGTGTTCAAACGTATCAAGACGTCGCAGGTCGGGATAAACAAATCAGTGATAGTCGTTTCGTGATTGAGCGGATTACTCGAGAGTTGCGTAATGCATTGCCAAATAGCGTTCGCGTTACTAATAGTGGCGATTGTGTTGAGTTTATACCAATTTTAGCAAGTTCTAGTTATGTTGATATTCCTGTGCTGCCAGATGCAGCTAGTAACACTGCGACTATCGTGGTTAGTAGTGAATCATTTGATCCAGAAGATACTAAATTAGTCGTCTACCCTCTTGATGCTAGTGAAGTGTATGTTGATGGAACTCAGACCGCTGGTAAGGTATTTAATGTCAGTAGTTACTCATTGCCTACTGATAATGTCATTACCGTAACTCTCGATAATACTGTGTTATTTTCAGATGACTCTCCTAATCAGCGTTATTTTATTGTTCGCGATAATGTCGCTTATTGTTGGGATACTAATGGCGATATTAAACGGTATGACAATGTCAGTAATCCACCAAGCGGAACCGGAATATTAATGGCTGAAAATGTAATTAAACAAAATGCGTCGAGTCAGATATTTACCTATCAGAATGATACGTTGATTCGAAATGCTATTGTGCTGATGGATTTCACTTTTCAATACAATGATGAGCGGCTACGGCTAGTCAATGAGGTGAATATTGCTAATGTCCCCTAATCAATTTTCTTTTAAAACGCCTTTAAAACAACGCGGCAGTATGTTGGTTATAGCACTGTTTGTGATTATTGTACTAGCGTTTCTAGCCTATGCGATGATTCGAATTACGAATATTAGTGCTGACGCTAATGTCTATGAAGTTTATGGCGCTAGGGCGCTTAATGCCGCAAATTCTGGTGTTGAAAGAGCGCTGAATGAAATATTTATGCCGACTGGCGGTGTTAGTTCGGTCCAAGCTTGTAGTGCTTTTCCGAAAACATATGATTTAAGTACGGTAGGCGTTGAGTTTTCAGGCTGTAATAATATAACCGTCAATTGCGGTAGCTTCTTGGTTACTCAGACTGGCTTTACTCATTTTCAGTTAGAGAGTACTGCAAGTTGTGTCGCCGGAGAATTTACTACACAGCGTAGTGTGGCAGTAGAGGCAAGAGATTAAATACCATAATTAAAAGTGTTCTAACTGTTTATATTTACGCGTGTTTCATATCTGATAAACTAGTTTATCGTTCCTTTTACACTCACGAGACTGAAATTTGAAATGTTGAAAAATTCACTGAAAAATTCCTCTCTATCGATTCTATTCATCGGTCTTCTGTGGTGTCTTAGTGCTGCTTCTTTGGCTCGCGATGGAACCTTGCGCCATCATTACACTTTTGATGAGAACTGGAGCAATCAAGTTACAGATTCTGTCGGAAATCGAAATGGATCTGTGATGGACGTACCCAGCATTTCACGTGTTGATGAAACAGCTGCTGGCAACTTTTCTGATGGCTGTTATGCTGCTCAATTTTCTGGTGGTGGGATAATTGATTTAAACAATACTAAAGTTAAAACTGGTAACAATCAGATTAATTCATTTTCGTTTTGGATGAAATGGTATGGCGCAAATAGCCAAATGCCAATGGCTTTTTCGCTCTACGACTTATGGTTGTTTAATTCTAAGTTTGGTTTCAATTCCTGGGTAAGTAATGTTTATGGAATAAACTCATCCTCAGTAAATAATCAATGGGTGCATGTCGCTGCCGTTTTTAAAAATGGTGATATGGGGTCAAACAAATTATACATTAATGGCATTGAACAAACTCTTTCGGGGACTATTAGCAATGGAAACGCCAATGCCACGAAAAGAATGTCGATTGGCGGGCATATTTCTGGAAACAGTTCCGACTACCGTTTCAACGGAATTATTGATGAATTTAAAATTTATAATGGGGAAATATCTTCAACTCAAATTACAAATGATATGGCGGCTGTTACAAATGGCTGTGGTGTCAATATATCAGCTATTGAACTTATAAATGTAAGTACTGAATCTGAAGCAAATATTTGTGCCGTAGATGGCTACCGTTTAAGATTATTAGACAGTAGTAATCAGGTGATAAATGGTGCCGGGACTACGGTGAATTTATCAAGTGGCGATAATCGCGGTAGCTGGTCTGTTCGTCAAGGATTTGGAACGATTAATGCTATTGCCGATGATAATGGGCAAGCCAGTTATACATTTAGTGCACTAGATAATGGTGAAGTCATACTCGATTTTATTCATAACGAGCCTGGTACCGTAAATTTATCCGCACAAGTAAACTCTTTGAGTTCAAGTGTGTCTCGAACGTTTAGCGCAAATGATCCTACATTACCTTGGAAACTAGAAGCCGGAAACTTCACTCTAACTTCGTCTAATGCTAGAACTGGATACCAACGAGTTCAATTTAAGCAAGCGTATCCCTATCCACCGATTGTCACTATTAACCCGACTGACCAAGAGTCTGATCCAACGGAAGTTCGTGTAAAAAATATTACGACCACTGGTTTTGATGTGTCCACACTATCTTACGAAACGGGACAAAACATCAGTGCAATGAACCTTTCATATGTTGCAGTAGAGCCAGGAAGACATCAATTTAACGATGGCCGACAAGTTGAAGCTTGTGTCGTTTCTACTCGTCAATATCATGATAAAAGTGACAGTGGTTCATCTGAGCGAAGTATTAGTTTTACTAGTACGTTTAACCAAACACCTACAGTTATCACCAAGCTCCAATCGGTAAACAATACCATAGAACGAGGTAATGATAATTATGTGGAACCATGGTTTTCAGCCCCTTCAAGAAGTACGACAACTATAGGCACCAATATCACCTTAGAGCGTTCAGAGGCGATTACTGGAACAATTAGTTCAACCGAAGTTGTCGGTTATATCGCTATCGATGCCAACATCACTAGCACTTTCCAGAGTAACTCAGGAGTTAGTGTTAATGTAGAGTCTATTACGACTGCAGACACTGTTGTTGGCCGGAATGACAGTGTAAGTACTATTCCAACTCAATTGTCATTTTCTTCACCGCCGTTATGGGCTGGCTCTAAGATGACTCAAGACGGTGGTGATGGTGGGTGGGTTGTACGCCATAACGTGTCGAACAATGGCGTCTTTGTTACCGTTGATGAAGACAACATAGATGGTGAGCGTAATCACACGACCGAAAGATTAGGTATTATTCTTTTTGATCAAGCGTTTGACGCGATTATTTCTCAGGAAGTCTTAGACAATCTAATTGATTACACTGAAGATGGCGCGCGGGTAGTTCAAATTACCGGAAATAGCGTTACAGCATGGAATAGTAATTTGAACGGAGCTCCCAGCGATAGCTGGCGGCCGCAAGGGAGTCTATGGTCGACAGAGCAATCAGATTCATTAGTTTCATTCAAGGTCAATACAAATAGTGGAGCGACATGGAATGGCAATACGAATGCTCAAGCCTATGGTATTTTAGTAATTGATGCGCAACGTGTCATAACATCTGATATTTTGGCTGCGTCCAATATGCATTCTGATGGGCAGACGACCCATATTCAAGTATTTGCTTATGATGGTCCAACACCTGCAAACATTGAAATTCCAGCGTCTGTATTGTCGCCTGCCAATAGTGACAATTCCCCTGCATATAATGCAAATGGATGGGTGGAAGTCTTATCAAAATCGCCTGTTAATCAAAATCCAAGAAACGATTTCACGTCTCCGGCACGTAATTCCGTTGCGATGACTCGATATAATCTTTCGCAAGAGCATTCTGCTCGTTGGTGGAAAGTACACGTTTATAATGATGGTTCTGGTTCGCCATCAGACCCTAATTACATCGAGTTGCGCTCTTTTAAAATATTTGGTGAAGTGACTCCAGACCTGATTGACCATTTTAGACTCGAGTTTTCGCCAAATGGTTTAACTTGTGAAGCTAGCAACGTTAAATTAACTGCGTGTGAAGATGCGAGTTGTGATAACAAATCTACTATTAATACGAGTTTTACATTGTCACCAACAGGGCAATGGACTGGAGCTGATGTAACAAGTAATAGTGTGAGTTTTACTAAAGAAACTGATTTATTTTTATCACAAAATTCGTTAGCGACGATTGCATTGGGGGGCAGTGGGTTTAATCCAATGCCGTCTAATGCCACACCAATTCAATGTTTTAACGGTTCGACGCCAATCAATTGTCAGATTGCTTTTAAAGATAGTGGTTTCTTGTTTAATCAAATCCCAACTCAAATCTCTGGTAAGCCTTCGGATAGTGAGTTCAATAAGAAAGTTTTGACAATAACAGCAGTAGCTAAAAACTCGATAACTAATGTATGTGAGAATGTGTTCGTGGAGGATACCGATGTGGTACTTCAGCTGAAAACAAACTGTCATGCTGATATTGGCAATTGCAGTAATGCGTTTATCACTAAAGAAGGCGGTACTTCTTCTGAGCAGATTAATGGAACCTACAGCGATGTAACCTTGAGGTTTGGTGATGATTCAACAGCGCAGTACTCCTATACGTATTTTAACGCGGGTGAGATGTCGCTAAGTGCGCGTAAAGTGGTGACCTTGCCATCAGGAGACAACGCAACTTTGGAAGATAGCTCCAATAGTTTTGTTATAAAGCCATTTGGCTTCAAGTTTATTTTCCCCGAAGATTCAGATCCGTATTCCGATGGAAATCCGAGCGGCGATTTTTCTAAATTTAAGCCGGCAGGTGAAGCGTTTAAAATCAATGCCGTGCCAATTATGTGGCAATCAGGAGAAGATGGTGATGTAAGCGTACCATCAACCCATGACGGAAACATCGACGCTGACGAAAATGCGAATGATAATGTTGTTGTCGCTAATTTTGCAGGTGAAGACGTTAAGTTAGATGACCAATTAGTGTTACCAACGATTGCTCAAGGAGGTAGTGAGGGAAGCTTTACCGCAAATAATGTCGCTTTAAATAATTCTGTAGCTTCGTTTATTGATGCGCGTTGGAGTGAAGTTGGAATCATCAATATTATCGCTGATTTAGCTGATGGAAATTACCGCGGCGGTGGTAATGTTGTTGGTTATGTCAATGGTGTTGGTCGATTCTATCCGGATCATTTTACTGTGAGTGATCTAGTTGCTGGTGATTTAACTGGTCAATGTGACAATCAAACATTTATTGGTGAGATGACGGCTGATGGTGCCGATAGTGGGACTGCTGTTGATGGCGCATTGAAATATTATTCCACGAATCCAGCGATGAGAATTAATGCTATGCCAGCAGGAGCTACTCCAGCTACTCTTCCACTGAATAACTACCGCGGAGATTTCATGCGCTTGCAGGATAGTAGTGTGACATTTTCCTCCTCAACTAGTGCTAATGGATTGGCAGTTAACAGTGTTATTGAAACAGGCACAATCAATGAATCTGCTGGCGTAGTTGTCTTTACAATGTCAAATAATGATAACTTTGTGTTTAATCGCAACACTGCAGCAAAGGTTGCCCCCTTTAGTGCAACGTTGAATTTTCTTATCGATGAGATTGAAGATCAAGATGAAGTTGTCTTAAAATCAGATGCTAGCGTGACATTATCAGCGTCTTCTAAAGCTGATCATCAAGTAGTTTATGGCCGTGTCAAGCTCCACAACGCCTTTGGGCCAGATAATCAAGCGTTGGCAATGCCTGTTGAGCACCAGCTGTATGATGGTTCTAATTTTATAACTAACACCGTGATTGGTTCAGGCTGTAGTTATCCTGTCACACCGAGCAGCGATTTTTCATTAACGCCTAGTCCATTTGGTGATCTTACTGCTGCATCATTAACGACTCCAATTGCGTGGCAGTTAGGTAAAGCTAACCTTCTGATTCCTGCAAGTAACTTAAGTGGCGAGCTCCAAGTAGAATTTGATGTTCCTCATTGGTTAAGGTTTGATTGGGATAATAGCGCTGGTTCTGCCGATACTAATCCAAGTGCGAATGCTGTTTTTGGGCGCTACCGTGGTAACGACCGAATCATCAATTGGCGCGAACGTCGCTAATTTGATTGCTAAACTTGTTTTAAGGCCGTCATTTTTCCACAGTAATGGCGGTTTTTTGCATTTGTTGCCGATATGTCATTAAATTTGTCAAATCAGCGGTTTGAATGCTTGTTTCAAGCGTAAGTCAATGGCATAGTTGTCGGGTTTTATTTCTCTTATTTTTAAGTTGGGCGCATTCGATGTTTAAAAAGCTACGTGGGTTGTTTTCAAATGATCTTTCTATAGATCTTGGCACTGCCAATACTCTTATTTACGTACGTGACCAAGGGATTGTTTTAGACGAGCCGTCAGTGGTTGCCATTCAAGATGATCGTGGCTCAGGTACTCGCCGTGTTGCTGCTGTAGGTGCTGATGCAAAACGCATGTTAGGCCGTACTCCAGGTAACATTAAAGCTATTCGTCCAATGAAAGACGGCGTTATTGCTGATTTCCACGTGACAGAGAAAATGCTGCAATATTTCATTAAGCAAGTTCACAATAACAACGTGCTACGTCCTAGCCCACGTGTTTTAGTATGTGTTCCTTGTGGTTCAACACAAGTTGAACGTCGTGCAATCAAAGAATCAGCTGAAGGTGCAGGCGCGCGTGATGTTCATCTTATCGATGAGCCTATGGCGGCGGCTATTGGCGCTGGCTTGCCAGTATCTGAAGCAATGGGCTCTATGGTTATCGATATTGGTGGCGGTACCACTGAAGTGGCTATCATTTCATTAAACGGTGTTGTTTATTCAAGTTCTGTGCGCATTGGTGGCGACAAGTTTGATGACGCCATTATTAACTACGTACGTCGCAATTTTGGTAGCTTAATCGGTGAAGCAACAGCAGAGCGTATTAAACACGAAATTGGTAGCGCGTACCCAGGTGACGAATTACGTGAAATCGAAGTGCGTGGTCGTAACTTAGCGGAAGGTGTTCCACGCAGCTTTAGCTTAAACAGCAATGAAATTCTTGAAGCGCTGCAAGAGCCTCTTTCAGGTATTGTTAGTGCGGTTATGACGGCACTTGAACAATCTCCACCAGAGCTAGCATCTGATATTTCAGAGCGCGGTATGGTATTGACTGGTGGCGGTGCCTTATTACGTGATCTTGATCGTTTAATCATGGAAGAAACTGGCATTCCAGTTGTTGTGGCTGACGATCCATTAACTTGTGTTGCTCGTGGCGGCGGTAAAGCCCTCGAAATGATTGATATGCATGGCGGTGATATTTTTACCTATGAGTAAAAATATTGCTACTGAGCAAGTTGAGCAGGGCAGTGATTCATGAAAACCATTTTCACGCGTCGTTTTCCTGCTAGCGTAAAAATTATAGCCATTGTTGTATTATCTCTTGTGTTGGTATTGAGCAGCGATTCGCTTGCGCCAGCACGTCAGTATTTATCTACCTTTTTTAGTCCACTTCAAGTTATTGCTAGTGCGCCCTTAGAAGCGCTAGATAATGTCTCTGAAACCGTGAAATCTCGCGAAACTTTGATGGCTGAGAACCAGAAGTTGCGTCAATTAGAGCTATCGATTAGCGATCGTCTACTGAAAGTTAAGCATCTTGAGCAAGAGAATGCGCGATTACGTGCCATGCTTGGCTCGCCGGTTGCGACGACTCAGCGTAAACTGATTGCACAAATTCAATCGGTTGATACAGACCCTTTCAGATTGCAAGTTGTGCTAAGCAGAGGGATTAAGGACGGTGTGTTTGTTGGCCAGCCAGTGGTTGATGAACATGGGGTTGTAGGTCAGGTTGTCGAAGTTAATGAGTTTTCTAGTCGCGTATTACTCATTGCAGACAATAATCATGCGATCCCACTTCGCAATCAACGTAATGATGTTCGATTAATTGGTTTGGGTCGTGGCGATGTACATCAGATGGAATTGCAATACGTTACTAAAAATACCGATGTAAAGATTGGCGATATGCTGGTCACATCCGGACTTGGCGATCGTTTTCCTGAAGGTTATCCTGTTGCGACTGTTACCGGTATTGAAAATCGCGGGACAGAGATTTATTCAACTATTCACATTCGCCCTACTGCTCAGCTCGACCGTATCCGTTATGTCTTATTATTGTGGCCTGAGTTAGTAAGCGCTAACGAAAGTAAGCCTGATACGCCGAGCCAATAATATGCGTCGTGGCCCCTTTTTCACCATTATTGTTATTTGGCTTTCAATCATTTGTGCGGCTTTTTTACAGATATTGCCACTGCAACCAACAGTCGATGAGTATTTCAGACCGCAATGGATGCTATTGACTGCAATGTATTGGGCATTGGCACTGCCAAATCGTTTTGGTATCGGCAGCGCTTGGATTGCAGGATTAATATTAGATGTATTGTGGGGCACAACATTAGGCTTTAATGGTGTGATGTTTGGGATATGTGCTGCATTTATGGTGGAAAACAATCATAAGTTACGGACATACTCCGTGTGGCATCAGTCACTTATCATGTTAGGGCTGGTTATTGTCTATCAAGTGCTGTTTGGCACTCTGTCTTCTTGGTTGGATGATGCATTGGTATCCAATAGCTACTATTTATCAAGCTTTATTACTTTATTAGCGTGGCCATGGATTTTCTTTACGTTACGTAAAGTGCGTCGCCGCTTATTCCTTTCTTAGTCATTTATTCTGCGAAATTATTATGTCTGAAAGTATCTATCTTGCTTCACAGTCGCCACGTCGACGTGAATTACTTGACCAAATTGGTATTCCATTTGAGTTGTTGAGCGCCGATATTGATGAGACACCTCTCGACAACGAGGCTGCTGGCGACTATGTTAAGCGTTTGGCTATTGAAAAAGCCACCGCGGGACAATTAACCGCAATGACGAACAAGCCAGTGCTAGGTGCTGATACTATCGTTGTTTTGGATAACCAGTTACTCGGAAAGCCACACAATAAAGAGCACGCTATCAGTATGTTATTAGCGTTAGCGGGGCGTCAGCATCAAGTAATAACAGCGGTCGCTTTGGTGCAGGGGGATGTGGTTGTTAGTGAGGTTGTCACAACAACGGTAACCTTTCGCTTGATTAGTGAGCAAGAGGCACTGAACTATTGGGATAGCGAAGAGCCTAAAGACAAGGCTGGTGGTTATGGCATTCAAGGTTTGGGTGCACAATTTGTCGAAAAAATTGATGGTTGTTATTTTGCCGTGGTGGGTTTGCCACTAATGAAAACACAACAGTTGTTATCTAAGTTATCATCTTTGATTAAATAAGCTTTTTAATACAAAGGATTAAGCGAGCGTATATGCCACAAGAACAAGAACAGAAAAGTATTGCTGCTGAGCTGTTAATTAATGTGACACCCAGTGAAACACGCGTGGCATTAGTTGAAGATGGTACGTTGCAAGAAGTACACATTGAGCGCTTAGCGAAAAAAGGAATTGTCGGCAATATTTATAAAGGAAAAATCAGCCGTGTTCTACCGGGAATGCAAGCGGCTTTTGTTGATATTGGATTAGACAAAGCGGCATTTTTACATGCTTCTGATATTGTTGTACGCCGAGAAGGTGATGACGACAAAAATACCAAGGTACCAGATATTACTGAGTTGGCTAAACAAGGCCAATTCATGACAGTTCAGGTAATAAAGGATCCTATTAGCACTAAAGGTGCGCGCTTAACGACAGATATTACACTACCATCTCGTTACTTGGTGTTTATGCCGGGAGCTAAGCATGTTGGCGTATCACAGCGTATTGAGAATGAAGCCGATCGTAATCGATTGAAATCCGTTGTTGGAAAATATACGCATGAACATGGCAGTTATATTATTCGCACCGCTGCTGAGGGTATGGGTGTTCATGAATTAGAACAAGACGCGGCATTTTTGAAGCGCCTGTGGGCTAAAATTATCGACCGCCGTCAGCGGGCGAAATCGAGTGCATTACTTTATGAAGATCTAAGTTTATCACTTCGTTTATTGCGTGATTTTGTTGGTACTGACCTAGAAAGAATTCGTGTTGACTCTAAATTGACCTTTGAAATGTTGGGTGAATTCACCAGTGAATTTGTGCCAGAGCTTAATGACAAGCTTGACTATTATTCCGGCGAACGTCCTATTTTTGAATGCTATCAAGTCGAAAATGAAATTAAACGGGCATTAGAACGTAAAGTAGAGCTTAAATCCGGCGGTTATTTAATTATCGATCAAACCGAAGCAATGACCACCGTTGATATTAATACGGGGGCCTTTGTTGGTCATCGCAATTTAGAAGATACTATCTTTTCAACAAACCTTGAAGCAACGAAAGCTATTGCCCGCCAATTACGGCTGCGTAATCTTGGTGGTATCATAATTATCGACTTTATTGATATGGAACAAGATGAGCACCGTAGACGTGTTCTAAGTGCACTAGAAAGCGCCTTGGCAAAAGATCGCGTGCGCACTAACGTTAGTAAGTTTTCATCCCTTGGTTTGGTTGAAATGACTCGTAAACGTACTCGCGAAAGTTTAGAGCATGTGTTGTGTAAAGAATGTCCAAGCTGTAAAGGTCGCGGTTCTCTTAAAACAACAGAAAGCATTTGTTATGAAATTTTCCGTGAAGTAATTCGTGTAGATCGTGCTCATGCCGCAGATCGCTTTGTGGTCTATGCATCTGAGCCTGTTTGCGATGCATTACTCAATCAAGAAACCCATTACTTAGCAGACCTTGAGCTATTTCTTGGTAAAGAAGTAAAAATTGAAATTGAACCTCGCTACGCACATGAACGTTATGATGTGGTAATGATGTAATGAAATGGTTGCCTACCTTATGCAAAAACTGCATTGCCAAATTATGGATGGTAGGCATCATTGTGCTCATTTTAATTGCTTTGTTAGTAAGTGCAATTCGTGGGGCATTGCCCTATCTAAACGAATATCAAACCCAATTAACGCAAGAGTTACATGAGCGTTATGATATTCATTTGGCCATGAAATCTGTTAAGGGATATTGGCACAATGGCGGGCCCTTACTGATTGTTGAAGATCTGAGCTTTGAAAATAGCGATAATTTAGGGTTCAGTGTTAATGCAAGCAACGCTAAATTACATATTGATTTGGTTGAGTCTGCACTGGCGTTGTCTCCCCGTTTTAAACTTATTGAGATAGATAAGCCTCATATCTATCTCGACGATCTGACTAAAATTAACAGTAAAAAACAGCCACCACCAACTGACCAAGAAGTTAGTCCCTTATTACACCTAACTAAGTCTGCTATCGTGAAGCAGGCATCTGTCAGTTTCGCTCCGCGATATGGCGAGCTCCCAGATGTCAAAATCGCGCGTGTTGCATGGCATGACGCTATTGAGCAACGTCAGTTACAAGTATTGTTAACTGCTGATGAAAAACAACAACAGCCTCTAAAGTTAATTATCGACTTATACGGCGAAACCAAGAAAACCTTACGTGGTCAGGCATACATAAAAGCGCGAAATTGGCGCTGGCTAGAAAACCTAAAACCAATGCTTCCTCAGCTTTCTAATTCGGCGAGTGGGCAAGCAAGTTTCGAACTTTGGGCTGATTTCTCCGCAGGGCATCTTGATTCGATGATCCTCCAAATGGGAGAAAACCATCTGATTTGGCAAGGGGCAAATGAAGAACAG
>OJBM01000206.1_pt1 | contig 22631 bp, 23 predicted proteins | sample 1591061 | NCBI WGS metagenome assembly OJBM01 (sample SAMN05416872, study PRJEB24817) | seawater metagenome | isolation source: Sea water | place: Canada:Atlantic | collected 2013-11
CTCTGACCCTCTGGTCCCAAACCAGATGCGCTACCAGGCTGCGCTAATCACCGACGTATTTTTTACTGTTAAAGATTTCTCCTTAACAACGGAGCGAGATAGTACAGCGGTTATGGTGGTTGGTCAAACGTTTTTCTAAAAAAAAAACCGTTCGCTCAATTAGCAATCAAATATCGATTAAAAACACAACCTAGCCCGCTTTTAGCGTAAATACTCTTTATTGATCGTGGTCACACTTTTTAGGTTATGGCATAATAGCGCGTCTTTCACATTCAGGAACTAATAACTCAACATGAGCGCTCGCATTATAGATGGTAAAGCTGTTTCACAAAAAGTAAGAAATGATGTTGCGATTGAAGTAGCACGTATGAAAGAAGAAGGCCTGCGCACGCCCGGGCTTGCTGTTATCCTTGTAGGACTCGATCCGGCTTCTCAGGTTTACGTCTCGAATAAGCGTAAAGCCTGTGACCAAGTAGGGTTTATTTCACGCTCATTCGACCTTCCTGATACAACACAGCAAGATGAGTTACTTGCCTTGATTGATCGACTCAATGTTGACGATGAAATCGACGGTGTATTGGTTCAATTGCCACTACCAGCACATATTGATTCAGAGTTAATTTTAGAACGTATTATTCCTCACAAAGATGTTGATGGCTTTCATCCATATAATATAGGTCGTTTAGCTCAACGTAATCCCGCATTGCGCCCTTGCACACCTAAAGGCATCATGACACTGATAGAGTCTACCGGCATCGATACACACGGCTTAGACGCGACTATCGTCGGAGCCTCAAATATTGTAGGACGCCCAATGACATTAGAATTGTTATTGGCTGGTTGTACAACAACGACTTGTCATCGCTTTACTAAAGGTCTTGAGCAAAAAGTTCGCGGTGCAGATTTGTTAATCGTTGCTGTTGGCAAAGCAGGTTTCATACCTGGCGAATGGATTAAACCAGGCGCTATTGTCATTGATGTTGGTATTAATAGACTTGATGATGGACGCTTAGTTGGTGATGTTCAATTTGATAGCGCTAAAAACAACGCAGCGTTTATTACACCAGTGCCAGGTGGCGTAGGCCCAATGACAGTCGCAAATCTAATCGAAAACACATTGATTGCAGCGAAAGAATATCACTCATAAATAGTTATTTATTGAGTTATAAAAAAACCGCCAATTGGCGGTTTTTTATTATCAAGTCGTGACTATTCAATTAAGCTAATTTTGATTTGCTCTTGTTCCATACGTTTTTTACGCTTATCACAAGGGTTATCACAATCACATGCTTTATCCACGCCAATAGCACCAAGGCCACCGCAACTGCCAGCAATCGTTTTTCGTTGAACAATGTAACCTATCGCCATTGCTACAATTACAATAAAAAATGCTGCGAATGTATATAAAAATATGGCCATAAAAATTCCTATTGGATCGATTTAACAATATAAGATTCGAAAGGCTTAGTATACACCGTCTCAAAACCACTGTCTGTCTTTGTCACTAGATACGCCGCTAAGTTTTGAGCTTGCGCAAACTTCAACCCATCCTGTGGTCCCATTAGCATAATCGCCGTAGACAAGCCATCTGCAGTCATACACGATGGATGAATAACAGTTACTGAAACTAACTTATGACGAATTGGCATACCATCATCAGGATCAATGATATGAGAGAATCGTTTTCCGCCTTCCTCAAAATATTGTCGATAATCACCAGCAGTCGCTAAGCCATTATCACGAGGAGATATATATTCCTGAATAGCACGATGTGTCGAGATCGGTTTTTCAATCGCGAGAACCCAATCACGTACAGGATTTGCTTTGCCGCTCACACGAACTTCACCGCCAATCTCAACCAGATAATCAGTAACACCTTCCTGTGTTAGATAATCAGCAACGACATCAACCCCAAAGCCTTTAGCCGTTGTTGACAGGTCAACATATAACTCAGGAATCGCCTTGGTCAATGTGTTAGCTGTTACACTTAGGTTATCGATTCCTACCAAAGATTTAGCATGTGCTAACGCAGCCGCATCAGGCAAAGTCTCAGGGCGCATATTAGGACCAAAACCCCAGAGGTTTACTAACGGACCAATAGTAATATCTAACTTACCTTCAGTCAGCTCAGCTAATCGAATAGATTCTTTAACCACTTTTGCCGTATTTTCTGACACACTAAACGGCTTTAACGAAGTAGATTGGTTAAACAGTGATAATTCTGACGACTTATCATAGGTCGACATTTGCTTATTCACTGTTTTCAATAAATCATCGATAACAGCTTGTCTTGCTCGAGCAACCTTTTCGCTATTTTTAGCAACATCAACGTAAGTAATATGATAGTCAACGCCCATTGTGCGTCCGCTTAATTTAACTTGAATTTTTTTATCGGCACTATCAAAACAACCTGATAAAAAAATGGCCAGCGCAATCAGCGCCAGCCATTTAACTTGTTTAATAAACATCAGGGATTAACCACCGAAGTCATCAAGCAAGATATTCTCGTCTTCAACACCTAAATCTTTAAGCATGTTGATAACGGCAGAAGTCATCATCGGAGGACCACACATGTAGTACTCACAGTCTTCTGGCGCTTCGTGATCTTTCAGATACTCTTCATACAATACGTTATGAATGAAACCTGTTAGACCATCCCAGTTATCCTCTGGTTGTGGATCTGATAAAGCGATATGCCAATCGAAGTTTTCGTTATCAGCCGATAAGCCGTTAAAGTCATCTTCATAGAACATTTCACGTAATGAACGAGAACCATACCAGTAAGAAATCTTACGCTTAGAGTTAAGACGCTTAAGCTGATCGAAGATATGTGAACGCAATGGCGCCATACCAGCACCACCACCAACAAAAACCATTTCAGCATCAGTGTCTTTTGCAAAGAACTCACCAAATGGACCAGAGATAGTCACTTTATCACCTTCTTTTAGGCTCCAAATGTACGATGACATTTTACCTGCAGGCAATGATAAGTTGTTTGGTGGCGGAGTTGCGATACGAACATTAAGCATAATAATGCCTTCCTCTTCAGGATAGTTCGCCATTGAGTAAGCACGCAAGGTATCTTCATCAACTTTTGATTCGATATCAAAGAAGCCAAAACGCTCCCAGTCGCCGCGATATTCAGCAGGAATATCAAAGTCGCTGTATTTAATATGATGCGCAGGTGCTTCAATTTGAATATAACCACCGGCACGGAATGGCACAACTTCACCTTCAGGAATGTTTAACACTAATTCCTTGATGAATGTTGCTTTGTTGTCGTTTGAACGAACAGTACATTCCCATTGCTGAACACCGAAGATTTCATCTTCTAGTTCGATTTCCATGTCTTGCTTAACAGCAACTTGACAAGCTAAACGCTCGCCTTCGCGTGCTTGTTTTTTAGTAATGTGGCCTTCTTCTGTTGGCAGTAGTTCACCACCACCAGAATGCACATGTACTTTACACTGACCACAAGTACCGCCACCGCCACATGCAGAAGGAATAAAAATACCTTTCGCTGCAAGTGTGCCTAGAAGTTTGTCGCCAGGTTTTGCGATCACACCTTTTTCAGGGTCATCATTGATTGCTATGGTAACGTCACCTGAAGATACCAGTTTAGATTTAGCAAATAAAATTACTAAAACTAACACTAATACAATCGCAGTAAACATTGTTACGCCGAGAATAATTTCCATCGACTTTTCCTTTGTATTTGGTTAGCGGGCCAAATTAACATTTAGCCCAACAACGAATTATAACGAGATACCGCCGAATGACTGGAAACCCAGTGCCATCAGGCCAGCAGTGATAAAAGTAATACCTAGACCTTTTAACCCAGCAGGGATATCTGAATATTTCAGTTTTTCACGAACAGCCGCCATCAATACGATAGCTAACGTCCAACCAACACCACTACCAACACCAAATACAACTGATTCACCTAAGGTGTAATTGCGTTGAACCATAAAGGCTACGCCACCAAAAATTGCACAGTTAACGGTAATAAGTGGTAAGAAAATACCTAATGCGTTGTATAACACTGGCATGTACTTATCGAGCACCATTTCTACGACTTGTACCAATGCAGCGATAACACCGATATAAGTAATATAGCTTAAGAAGCTCAAATCAATACCTTCACCTAAAGCATTAGGCGCTAGTACTGCATGATAAATAATTTGGTTAACTGGTACTGCAATCGCAAGCACGAAGATAACCGCAATACCTAAACCCAATGCAGTACTAATTTTTTTAGATACCGCAAGGAAGGTACACATACCTAGGAAAAAGCTTAAAGCCATGTTTTCTACGAAAACGACTTTTACAAATAAACTAATATAATGTTCCATAATTTTCCCCTAGTCCTTCTCTACTTGCTCAGGCTTGTATTGACGAATAGCCCAAATAAGTAAACCAATAACGAAGAACGAACTGAATGGTAAAATTAATAAACCATTACCTTGGTACCAACCGCCGTTTTGAACTAATGCAAAGATTTCGATATCAAATAACGTACCTTTACTAAACAGCTCACGAACAAAGGCAACAGCCATTAACATCGCACCGTAACCAATACCGTTACCGATACCGTCTAGGAAGCTCATTAATGGTGGCTCTTTCATCGCATAAGCCTCTGCGCGGCCCATAACGATACAGTTTGTGATAATCAGTGCGATATAAACCGATAGTTCTTTAGACATTTCATAAGCAAACGCCTTAAGTACTTGGTCTACTACAATTACCAAAGATGCAATCACAGCCATTTGCACGATAATACGTACAGCATTTGGAATTTGATTACGGATCATCGAGATAAATAAGTTCGAGAACGCACAAACCATTACTACCGCAATAGTCATGATTAATGCTTTTTGCATCGAGCCTGTTACCGCCAATGCCGAACAAATACCCAGAACCTGAAGGCCAATTGGGTTATTGTCTAGAATTGGTCCAAACAGGACTTTTTTCATTGCTTGAGAATCAGCCATAATTATAAGCCTCCATTACGGTACTTGTTGATGAATGGACCAAAGCCTTCTTCACCAAGCCAGAAAGTAAAGGTTTTCTCAACACCTTGAGCAGTCAAGGTTGCACCAGATAAACCATCTACACCGTGGATGTCACCAGTTTTAGCACCGCCTTTAACAACTTTAATAGCGATTTCGCCATTGTTGTTAAATAACTGCTTGCCAACCCACTTCGCTTTCCACGCAGGGTTTTCAACTTCACCACCTAATCCAGGAGTCTCACCTTGATCGTAGTAGATTACAGACTTAACTGTGTTCAAATCAGTTGATAAACCTACAAAGGCGTACATCATTGACCATAAGCCACTGCCGCGCATTTCTAAAACAACAGTGTCTGTTTTACCAGCGTCGTCCTTAACAAGGTATACAACAGTTTGATTAGCACGGCGGTTAATTTTAGCAACATCATTAGCTGGTTTGATACTAGTGTCAGACGACAAAGCAGCTAAGCGTTGATCAAAATTAACGGCGTCACCTTCAACAAACTCACCTGTTTTAAGATCTAACAGTTTAGCTGTTACATGCTTTTGGTAAGTCGATTGAATGGCTTCTTTAGATTTATTCTCTTGCGTTAATAAACCAGAGGCTTCTAAAATTTTAGTTTGCTTGTAAAGCTGTTTGTTATCTAACTGCAGTGGGCGTAAGCCTACAGCTGCACCAGCTACAATTACTGAACAAACAAGACAGGTAATTAATACAAAGATTAACGTTCTGCCAAATGAATCTTTATTACCCATGACGAGCAGCCCTCCGCTTGATATTCGATTGAACAACAAAATAATCGAATAAAGGTGCAAACAAGTTGGCAAACAAGATAGCTAACATCATACCTTCAGGGAAAGCAGGGTTAACTACGCGGATAAGCACAACCATAATACCGATCAGTGCACCGAATGCCCAACGACCTGTATTAGTAAATGACGCAGAAACAGGGTCAGTTGCCATGAAGACCATACCAAAGGCAAAACCACCTGTTACTAAGTGCCATTTCCAATCCATTGCAAACATACCGTTAGTGTCACTACCGATAGCGTTAAACAATAAACTAGTTGCCACCATGCCGAAGAACACACCTAAAATGATGCGCCACGAAGCAATGCGTTGATAAACGATGAATGCACCGCCGATCAAAATAGCTAATGTAGAAACTTCACCCATTGAACCTTGCATTTTACCTAAGAAAGCATCCATCCAAGTCATAGACTCTTGTAATACTTCCATGCTGCCATTAGCTACAACGCTTAATGCTGTCGCGCCAGAGAAGCCGTCAATTGCAGTCCAAACCGTATCACCAGAAATATCAGGTGCATAAGCAAAGAACAAAAATGCGCGACCTGCTAATGCAGGATTAAGGAAGTTTTTACCTGTACCACCGAATACTTCTTTAGCAATGACAATACCAAAGGTGATACCAATTGCAACTTGCCATAAAGGAATAGTTGCAGGCAAGATTAACGCAAACAAGATTGACGTTACGAAGAACCCTTCATTAATCTCATGTCCACGAACAAGTGCGAATAATACTTCCCAGAATGCACCAACAACAAACGCTGTTAAGTAAATTGGTAAGAAGAACATAGCGCCATATAACATCAATGTTCCAACGCCAGCACTAGCTCCTAACTCACCACCTAACATAGTGAATAACTGCTGTTGCCACGCGTCACCCATTGCCATACCGCCAATAACAACGTCATTAGCTTGTAGACCGATGTTGTACATGCCCCAGAACATTGCAGGGAATGCAGCCATCCATACCATGATCATGATACGCTTTAGTTCAACACCATCACGAACGTGGGTTTTACCCTTGTTCACGAAGCCAGGCGTGTAGAAGATAGTTGCAGCAGCTTCGTAAAGCGCATACCACTTCTCGTGTTTTCCGCCTTTTTCAAAGTGCGGCTCGATACTCTCGAGATAATTCTTTAAGCCCATCTGCTTAACCTTCCTTCTCAATGGTCGTTAGTCGATCACGTAAGATCTGACCAAAGTCATACTTACCTGGACATACGAAGGTACATAGCGCCAAATCTTCTTCATCTAGCTCTAAACAACCTAATGATTGAGCACCATCATTGTCACCCGCACATAAATCACGTAATAACATTGTTGGTAAAATGTCTAATGGCATCACACGCTCATAACTGCCAATTGGCACCATGGCACGATCACTACCATTAGTAGTCGTTGTTAAATTAAGCAAACGTTTTGGTGATAAATGAGAGATATAAGAACGCGTTACAGAAACAACGTTTTTACCTGCTTTCATCCAACCCATAAATTCTTTTTCGCGCCCTTCTTCAAGCACACTAACTTGGTTAGCGTAACGACCTAAGAAAGCCACTTCGCCAGCCGCTGTTGCGCCTTGCAGTACAGAACCGGAAATAATACGCTGGTCACCATCATTTAGTTCACCAGCGGTTAAATCGCTTGTGCTTGCACCTAACAGGGTACGCACTAGACGTGGATTCTTAACACCAGGACCGGCCAAAGATACAACGCGCTTGGTCAATAATTCACCAGTGGTGAATAATTTACCGTAAGCGATAACATCTTGATAACCTAACGTCCAAACGGTGCGGTTAGCATCTACTGGGTGTAAGTGGTGAATATGAGTTCCCACTAAACCTGCCGGATGAATACCCGCAAATTCGTGTTGCTCAACACTACTTACATTCGTGTTTGGAATATCAACGCCTGCTTTTTTACCAACGAAAACTTTACCGCTAGTTAAACGTGATAATACGGTTAAACCATTGATAAAATCTTGAGATTGTTCGTTGATAATAATGCTAGGGTCGCCCGCTAATGGATTAGTATCCATCGCTGAAACGAAGATAGCTGAAGGCTCGGAATCAATCGCAGGTACTTTTGAATAAGGGCGAGTACGTAAACCTGTCCATAGTCCTGATTTAACAAGATTATCAACAACAGCAGCACGATCTAGCTGAGCTAGTTCAGTTGCCTGGAAACTTGCGAAAGTTTCTTGTTCATCACCTTGAACATCGATGACTAAAGACAAAAATGCTCTTTTTTCACCACGATTGATTTGAGATACGACACCACTAGCTGAAGCAGTAAATAAAACGCCAGGATTTTTCTTATCTTCGAAAATTACCTGACCTTTCTTGACAGTGTCTCCTACACGAACTTTCATTGTAGGACGCATGCCAAAGAACTCTTCACCCAATGTCGCAACTTGTTTGATGGACGAACCATCATGGATTACTTGCTGGGGTAATCCTGCAATAGGAAGGTCCAGACCTTTTTTTATTGTAATCATATTCACTTGCACTGGTTAACGGAAAGAATTAGCCGTTAGGCTCGACAGTTGCTTGCTATTTTTAAGTGTATTAGATGCGTTTAAAACCGTTCCTAACAGGCAAAAGTTTCAAGCGTAAACTAATACAATAGCGCTCAAATTTTTAGGATACTATTTATTAATGTCGCACAAAAAACATGCAGCATTAAAAATACTACCCTAACTGGGGCGCAATTCTAGCATCAATAGCAAATATTCTGAATATGTAAATGAATGTTTTCGCCCTAGACTTTAGTTATTTTTGTTATATAGCACTCAAATAACGATACTACATCTAAGAGTTATTCAACGAGAATGAGGCATATAGAGGTGGTTGAGGTTTAACGAATAAAAATAAAAAACGCGCTATTGATGAACAAAGCGCGTTTAAAACAAATATAAATTATGAGTATTAAAATTGATATTGATAGGTCAAACTAGCACTTCGATTACGAGCCATCATACTTCCACTGAATATAGAATGTTCTACGTATTCTTCATCTAACGCGTTTTCAACGGTTAAAGAAACTCGTTGGCTATTTGACAATTGGTAGCTCGCCGTAAAATCAACAACAGTTACAGCGCCGTGACTATTAGCGTTAGTTAACTCCGCTTGGCCAGGCGAAACACGCAATTCACTTCTATATTGTACGCGTGTTCCTATATAAAGCTGTTCAAATTTTATACCAAATTTTGCTGATAACTGCTGTTTAGGTAAATAGGCTAACTCGTCATTGGCGCTAAGTCCTAAGTTAAGTTGCTGCGCCTGCTGCGTGTATAGGCCATCGCGATAGCTATAATTAAATGACATTGGTAATTCAAAGTTATCAAACTGAGCTGAGTAACCGCCAGATAACTCGAGTGCTGATACTTCGATATCAGTGCTGTCTTGAGTCATCGCAGCACATTCTTCCGAAATAGCGCATCGTGCCAACACATTATCAAACTCACGATAATATCCCTTCAACGATAAATATCCTGCTGTAGTTCGATAGGATAGTCCAATAACCGCTTGATTATTTAATTTTTCAAGTTGTGGAGAGTAAACAGAGATATCGCCACTGACACCTTGTCTCGCGCCAATAAAGCCATACACAGCACTTGAAAATTGATAGCCTAATTTCAAGTTAAATAACGTATGCTTATCATCCTCTCGTCCAAAAGTTCTTTCATCAACATCAAGTCTAAAATCATCAAATTTAACCCAACGTACACCAGCATTTACGTCCCAACGTCCACTACGCCAAGTGTCGGTCAAATAAAATGTATTAATACGTGCTTCTAATTCGCTATTATCAACATCATCTGTAGAGCTTTGTTTCGTCAACAGCAGATCTGGGCTAAGTAAATAGTTATCAACAACCACAGCCTGTTCTAATTCTTCATTTTGATAAGAAAAGCCAAGATTCAGTTGGTGCGCGCCTCTTTGTTGCTCCATGTCCATCTTAAAGCCAGAAGAGACAAAACTAGATTCGACCAAACTTTTGTTTATTAATTGGTTACCTACTGGGTTATCTTCGTAAATAGAGAGAACAGGCGCTACAAAATTAACGCCGAAATCGCCTATTCCGTCAGTTTGATAAAACTTAAGATCACCGCGACGGTAATAAACATCTGTCGTGATTTTTTCACCTGCAAATAAGGATGTTTGATGGCGAATTCCTAACATTAAATCATCGCCACTTATATAATCACCACGTGTTGCACTATATCGATGTCTCGGACGCTCATTAACATCGTCACCACTAATTCCAATGTACGACTCGTCATTTTGGTAATCTTTATAGTGAAGCATTAACTGTGTTATTTGGTTATTCTTTCCGTTATTAACCCGACTTGTTTCATGCATTTTGAGTAACACCTCATTGGCATCAAACTCACCTTTATCACCGTTACTAAATTGACGATGAGAGTCTTGCATACGCTTGTTTACATACAAACGATGTCCAAAGTTTGCTTTCTCACTTCCATGGTCTAATACTAATCCTCGTTGGTTTAACGAACCTAAAGTTAAGGCAAAATTTGCACTATCGGCAATTTGAGGGCCATTTCCAACAATACTCGCGGCAGTCGACGACGGTAACGCCGTATAATCTAATGACTGAACATTATGTTCACCACTAAATAGAACTGGCGTAATGTTTTTTCGACCGCTTAAATAATAAGGTAGTGCATTCCAATTAAGGTTGTCGCTGATTAAAGACACATCATGAGTTAACAGGTCACTATGGTGAGATATTAAAGGATTTGGATCATTAGGCGTTCTGTTTATTGCAAAAATACCGGGAAGCTGATTTAGAACTCTCGCAATATCACTATATAACAATGGTTCAACGACTTGTTTGGTCGTTTTCTTTATTTTCTGCTTCTTATTTTTTATCAACGACATTGGCTTTTTAATCAATGAAATTGTTTTCGGCTCTTCCTGCGCAATCGCACTGCCAACAAAGCTCATGCCGACAGCCATAGCGACCAGTGTTTTTCTAGCGTGAAAAAAAGAGTCATTCATTGTTGTCATATTTTAATTACCTTCCCTTAAAATAGGCATTCATGATGCCTAATAATGCATGTTCCTCTGAAAATTAAATACCTTTAATTTCATTGGTTTCAAGCATTTTAAACTCTTAACAATACAAGAGCCTGTCAATTTAATTCTATCTTCCCAACACTAACAACATTTTCATTAAAATTCGACCTTTGACGATAAATAGCCATAACAAAAGTTTCACATAGTTTGCCTAAAGCTCACAGTTTTCAAAGTTAACGGATCTTATTTATCGCTTTAATAAATAAATACTGAAGCGACAGCGCTTTTTTGCGACAATGTGAAAAATTTTTAAGGCATCCCAATATGATGAACACTATTCTAAATATAAATTCGCAAGAGTTATTGTTAAACCGATTTCCTAAATCCAATGATAAAAATCTCCAAGCTTGGGATTCTGCGGATGAGTATGTCTTACAACACATTGCAGAGCTTAACTTAGACTCCGCCAATATATTCATTCTTAATGATACTTTTGGTACCTTAGCGTGTGCACTAAATGCATATACACTTCATTGGCAATCTGACTCTCACATAGCAAAATGTGCCGTTGAACAAAATCTTGAAGACAATCAATTAACACCGAACATTACGTTTCTTGATAGCCTTACATTGCCTGTGACAGCGCCTGATATTGTGCTAATTAAACTGCCAAAAAGTAATGCAATGCTTGAACAACAGCTTCATCAGATTAACCAAGTGATGACATCAAATACACAAGTGATTGGATTGGCCAAAGCAAAGGATGTCCACACTTCAGGTTTGAAATTGTTTCAAAAGTATATTGGTGAAACAACAACATCATTGGCTAAAAAGAAGTCTCGTCTAATTTTTGCTAAACCAACAGTCAGTAAATTTGATGATAATGCGCAAAAGCTTGTAAGTTGGCCTCTTGAAGGAACAGAAGTCACCATTTCAAATCATGCTGGTGTATTTGCCAATACCCAACTCGATATCGGTGCACGCTTAATGCTAGAGAATATTCCTAACAATCTAGATGATGGATACGCCATTGATTTGGGCTGTGGCAACGGTGTTTTAGGCTTAATGGTGGCACATGAAAACCCTCAAGCGACAGTACGCTTTACTGATGAGTCTTACATGGCTGTAGCAAGTGCTCGACTTAACTGTGAAAACGCATTTGATGATCAGGATCGCTTTGAATTTGATTGGCATGACTGTTTAAGCGATTACGACTATGACCAAGCTGACTTAATTATTTGTAATCCCCCATTTCACCAGCTAAAAACAGTGACCGATCATATTGCATGGCAAATGTTTAATGATGCATTTCGTACGTTGAAACACGGTGGAAAACTTCGTATTGTTGGTAATCGCCATTTAGGTTATCACATCAAGTTACAACGAATTTTTGACAACTGCACCACGATTGCGTCAAATAGCAAATTTGTCATTCTAGAAGCAACGAAACCATAGGCCTACCATGAGAAAACTAACCTTTGTCGGTGTGTTATTAACGATGATCGCTGGCTGCAGTAACGCTCCAAGCCATTTTATCATCAACACAGCACCTGCGATAAGTTCTAACAGTCCAGTCGTAAAAAACATTGCAATCAACGTTGTTGATCCCCGTTCGCGCCAAGCTATTTTACGGTTAACGGACGAAGGAAAACATTCTTACCTATCATCTAATGTTCCGACGGTAGAACTCGTCAAACAAGGCTTTGGTGACCATATCCGCCAGCAACTTGCTATTGGTACAAATCCAAATAGCAACTCAGCACTATCGATAACAATAGATAAAATGGCGCTAAAGTTAGATCAAGGCGTCGTTAGTTATAAAACGCAAAGCTTAATTGTATTTAATATTGCAATCAATAATGATACCAGAACGCTTAATAAGACATTTAAACGCCAAGGCACTAGCAAAGGTCCGTTTAAAGCCGATATAGCGGTACTCGAAAGCGAATTCAGTGCACTGTTAGTACAAATATACAATGATATAAGTAACGATTCGCAAGTTAGATCATACTTAGCAATGTAGGGAGTTTGATAATGAATCTGAGATTGCTCTTTATTACGTTACTATTACCCGTGTCTCTTGGCCTACCGCTAGCTGCCAAAGAGTTAAAAACAACAACAGATGCGATTGATCTTCGCCAACAGTATCGTGGTAGTGACATCCAACCAGATAATGGATTTCCACAAGTAAAATTAATCACGAGTATGGGCGATATTGTTGTTGAATTAAATCGAGAGCGAGCGCCAGTAACCGTCAATAATTTTTTATGGCTAACCAAAAATAAAGAATTCGACAATACTATTTTTCACCGAATTGTGAAAAACTTTGTTGTTCAAGGCGGTGGCGTCTTACCCAGCATGATTCAAAAACCTGATGATTATCTTATAGTTAATGAATCAGGAAATGGATTAACCAATGACTACGGCACCATAGCAATGGCTCGTGAAACTGAAGCGCATTCTGCATCTCGACAGTTTTATTTCAATTTAAAACCTGACGGAAACAACAATTTAAATCCCAACTCTCGCAGATGGGGCTATACTGTTTTTGGAGAGGTAATAAATGGAATTGAAGTGTTAGAAAAGATGAATCAGGTTTATGTTGGCTCTGATTCTAAAAAAGGTTGGGACAATGTTCCTCTTACAAAAATTTATTTAAAGAGTGCAACGATAATCGCGCAGTAATGTCGATGAGTCAGCGAGGAAGATTTATCGCGCAAGCAGCCAAGGGAGAGAATAATTGAGTATATATATTTTGACACCCGAACTGTTTATAAAACAAAAAGCACAACAATTAGCCTACGTCGTCAATCAATTGATGGAACGAGCAATCCCATTCTCAGAAGTGCATATTATTGTTTGGGATATATTAGAAGAATGGAATAGGCTCGATAAAGATGACACTGACACGTTAAGTGATTTTGAACGCGTTTTTTGGCATCTGTTTTATACAATACAGTTTGAAACCGAAGGTGATTTAGCAAATAATAAACACCTACGTTTATCAATTAGTAAATGCTGTCAATACCTTAAGCAGCCAGAATTATCGCCTCCACAAGGTTGCGTTGGTGTGAGACCTTAAAAAGTATTGAGCAATAAAAAACGCGATCATCAATGATAATCGCGTTTTTTATTGCCTGTCAGAGCTATTTAACTTGTATGGTTTTTAAGTCCAATAGTTTGTTTTTTATGCTGACTTTTCTAATTCTTTGTCGTGCCACGGTGCAACTTTCAGTAACATTAACATGCCTGGAATTGCCAAACCAACACATAAAAAGTAGAAGCCAGTCCAGCCAATTTGCTCAACAATAAGACCAGTTGAAGCATTAGCAAAGGTTCGAGGTAAGGCAGTTAACGCACTAAATAATGCAAACTGCGTTGCGGCAAATGTCGGGTTGGTTTGCTTAGCCATAAAGGCGACAAATGCAGCGGTGCCCAACCCCACACCGAGATATTCAAACCCCATAGCAAATGCCAATGCATAAACGTTGTTTCCAATTTCGGCAAGGGCGGCAAACCCAAGAATACTAATGATTTGCACAAACCCAAATAACCATAAGGCACGACTGATACTTAATTTAAGCATCACTATACCGCCAACAGCTAATCCAACCATCATGGCAATCAAGCCAGCGCTCTTTGCCACAACACCAATTTGTGTTTTGGTGAATCCCATGTCGATAAAAAATGGGGTTTGTAGTGCAGTAGCCATGCTATCGCCCAGTTTATAAAGCACTAGAAATAGCAAAATAAACAACGCACTCTTCAAGCCTTCGCGATTAATAAAATCTTTAAAAGGCAGGACAACTGCATCTTTAATGCTTTTAGGCGCATTGTGTTCAATATGAGCTTCCTTGATACACAAGGTGACGCCAACACCAATGAACATAAATGCTGCGACAATGATAAAGACGGTATTCCACGGCATATGATCGGCAAGAATAAACGCTAGAGAACCAGGTATTAAACCTGACACACGATAGGCTTGTACATTTAATGAGTTACCAAGACCTAATTCTTGATCTGACAAGAGTTCACGTCGATAGGCATCGATAACAATATCTTGGCTAGCACTAAAAAACGCCACCGCTGCAGCTAAATAAGCCACAGACCATATATTCATGGTTGGATCAATAAACCCAAACGCCGCAATGGACACTAATAACGTAATTTGTGTGACTAACATCCAGCCACGTCGTCGTCCTAGAAATGGAAAACTAAATCGATCAAGCGCTGGTGACCAAACAAACTTCCACACATAAGGAATGCCAATCAATGAAAATAAACCGATTTCGGCGAGGCTAACACCTTCGTCACGCAACCATCCTGGCACTAACTGATATAGTACAAACAGCGGTAAACCTGAACTAAACCCTGTAAAAATACAAATGAGCATGCGGCGATTAAATATCGCCTCTTTCATCGACAACTTGGTCATTAATGGCCTTAAATCTAGTCTCTAAAGTTTTCGAATTGGAACGGTTGCTCTGCATCACTTTGACGTATTAATGCCATAACCGCTTGCAAATCATCACGCTTCTTACCGGTGACTCTTAGTTTTTCACCTTGAATAGCCACTTGCACTTTAATCTTAGAGGCTTTGATTTCTTTCACTAGCTTCTTCGCCACTAGTGATTCAATACCCTCTTTAAACTTCACATTACTCGAAAATGTCTTGCCTGTATGTGTCGGTTTTTCATCGACTTCCATCGCTAGGGTATCAACATTGCGACGTACAAGGTTTGCCCTAAAAATATCAAGCATTTGATTAATTTGAAAGTCATCTTCGGCTTTTAATACGGCAACTTCACCATTTAATTCAAAGCTTGCTTCTTTACCACGAAAATCAAAACGGGTTGCTAATTCTCTATTTGAATTATCAACGGCATTTCTTACTTCGGTAATTTCTATTTCTGATACGACATCAAATGATGGCATGGACTGCTCCAACAATTGTTAACAATTAATCACGAGATATTAGCAGTTTTAACCTGAATAAACAGTGGCTAAATTTACTATAAAACTAATTGTTATCAATTACCTTGTGATAAAGTAGTGTTAGCTAAAATTTTACCTAAAAAACAAAGGAAACAAGTTGGCGTCATTTATCTCAACCCTATGGCACAGTCGTGCATTTTCACTATCGATTCTTACTATCTCGATATTAGTCTTCTCATATTTATTTTTTAGCCAACAGAGCTTGCCGCAGAATATTCCAAATTCAGATAAATACGGTCACATCATCGTTTTTTTCTGTCTTAGTGTATTGATTTACAAATGCTTCAACATTGCGCGTATTTGGCAGGTTTTGATATTAGTTTCTTACGGTATAGCTGTAGAATGTGTTCAACATTTCATCCCTTATCGCTCAGGTGGTCTTGATGATGTAGCCGCTGACGCACTGGGTGTTGCTTTATTTTATCTACTTACCTTAAGCCCCAAATTTAAAGCTATTTTTAATCAAAAGACACATGATTAGTCCTTTAATACAAGATAAACGTGTTGTAAAACATATCGCCATCCTAGGTCATGGCGCTATCGGATTATTATGGGCTCATTCGTTAGTTGCTTTGGGCCATCGAGTGACGCTGCTAAGCCACCGTCTTATTCTGCCACCAAGCAAACAGCAATTTGTTACTCGTGATGGTAAGGAACTAATTAATCATCTAATTTTTAGTCATAACTTTCCTGAATCTGTTGATCTTGTTCTAGTAACGACCAAGGCTTATCAAGTTCATTCTGCCCTTTTGCCTCACTTACATAAGATTTCTGTTCCTATTATGCTATTACATAACGGCATGGGGGCAATTGATACCCTAGCCATTGATTGTCAACATCAAGTTATATTGGCCACGACGACACACGGCGCGTTAAAAAATAACAATACATTGACTCATACAGGAGTAGGTAACACCATCATCGGAAATTATCAGAACACTGAAGAAGGACTTCTGGAAGAATGGCAACAGTTATTAAACAATGCATTACCAAGTGTTGAAACGCATTCAAACATTCGACAATCTCTGTTGTTAAAGCTAGCTATCAATTGCGTTATTAATCCGTTAACCGCAATCCATCAGTGTAAGAATGGCGAATTGCTCAACAGTGATTTCCAGCCTCAAATAGATAAACTAATCGCAGAATTACAGCAAGTTATTAGTAAACTCGATAATGATTGGCCCCATGATGAGATCTCATTAAAGAAATTGATTATGGCCGTTGCTAAAGCGACTGCTGATAACTATTCGTCGATGGCACAAGATATTAAATATCAACGGCGTACAGAAATTGAATTTATTAATGGTTATTTAGTATCAAAGGGTCGTCAACTAGGTATTAACTTAATAGAAAATAGTAAATTAATCGCCACATTAACCAAAAAACACTTAAGTCAATAAACTATCAAAAGTCGACACTATGAAGATAAAACACGTAACACCTTCTATTAAAATATTCTTTGTTAGTTTAATTGCCCTATCATTAGCCGGTTGGAAGTTTGGTTTCTATCTAGGTGCTTATGACACTATATTTTTCCATTATGTATTTAGCGTTTGGTTCATTTCGCTTGCGTTCGTATTAGCTTTTTTCTTTCTACCAAAAGCAGAACGTCCATTTAATGCTTCAGCGCTATTTCCATTGATTATGCCTACTTTATGGCTCATTTTAGAAATCACTAAAGCTGTGACGCCAGATAGTATTTTCATTTATTACATTTCATTATTTTTCGGCGTTATAACGTTATGTTTTTGTGTGCCTTATATCGTGTATTTATTGATTTCGATAACGCAATCTGAAGCGTTAAATATTCAACCTAAAAACCTGCTGTGGTATTTAGTGTTGACGGTATTTATTATTTTTTCCATCGCCTATTTTGTTGGAAAGAACCATCGCTTATTTTTAACATGTCACGACTTTGAAATCAGTGGGGAAGCAGTGCCATCTAATTGTTGGCGAAATACAGCGGATAGTAATTAGCATTGAAGTTGTATAGAAAACCAACGTCACAGCACAAATTCTTACTATCAGACTTTTTATCTGCTGTCGTTGTAGTAATATCCTCACTTCTTAAATGGATATATCGACAAATGTCGGTAACTTTTACTCTTTGGCAGAAATAACGTGTCCCGCTCATCAGGTTTTACATTAATAGAATTAGTTGTCGTCATTATGATTTTATCAATTTTGGCGATTTCTGTGCTCCCCAAGATTGTCGACTTTTCTAAAGATGCGCGTATTGCAATGGTTAAGAGTGAAGCAACGGCTTTAAAATCAGGGGTTAGCTTAGCTCGTCAAAAATGGCGTTTACTTGGCTCTCCTAGCAATAAAGATGCACGTGATGACGTCCAACTTTGGGGAACAGGAACTTCAGGACAGGTCGATTTTAATATTGAAGGATGGCCAGCTCAAAGCTACTCTCTTGGCGACTCAGTACTTACAACTGACGGCCCAGACGACTGCCTATCTGTGTATTCAGTATTAGTTCAAGATGGTGATGCAAAGGCTGGCTTATCAGAAGATGCTCAATTTATAGTGACGAAGCCAGTCGCTTGCACCTATACGTTAGTGGCTGATCCAACATTAAGTTTTACCTATCAACCTCTCACGGGTGAAGTTAAATTCGTTGAGAATTGATTTTCATTACTAAGGAATATCATGCGACCTATTAATCTCATCATGTTACTTAGTTTGATAGTAATGGTTACTGCATTTTTCCAGCGCAACAGCTTGTCTACTGATATAAGCTTTGATGAGAAGCTTAACAATGAGCCACATCAAGTTAATACAATTGAAACTCCTTTTACGGTATCGACCAAACAACAAACTTACTTTATCGAACCATTATACGATTACACACTATACGGCTTAGTCGTTTCTCTTAAACAGCATAACGGTAACACTGGGCTCCATAAAGCGTGGAATGACCACCTTAATGTCGCAGACTTATGTGTTGTGTGGAGTGACACGGCGTTTAGTCCTCACCTCAATAAAATCGAATTTTGGAATGGTCAGTTTACCTGTTTCTTTCAAACAAGTGACCGTCAAGCATGGAAGAGTTTTAACGGTGCGCAGTTATCAAATAATCATTTAATCACCGATAACGAATACTTGCGCGAAAAAATCAAAGAGATTGGTATTGGCGATCAAATCAGAGTTAGTGGTTGGTTAGCTAAATATCGAAATAAAAATGGTAACAAGCGCGGAACCAGCATTGTAAGAACAGACACTGGTAACGGCGCTTGTGAAACAATTTACGTTAATGATGTTCAAATACTAACGTCATACATTAGCCATTGGCGTATCGCGATGTATGTCAGCTTATGCATATTTGTATTAAGTATATATCTTTATCTTAGAGCGCCAATACGAAACCATTGATAGCTATTTTTAAGAACAGCTGGGTATCTTCTCCAAGGCACCGCTCATATCTACCAGCTCTAAATCTTCGGTGAATATAAAAAACTCTTCGTCTTTTTCAAGCTTTACATACATATTTAGCTTAGAATCATTAATCGAAAAGTTCTCATCGCGACATGCTGATTCGACTTTTAATCCGAAACTTCCTACTCCATCATCAGAATTTTCACGATACTTTTTAACCGCTTGTTGTTCGTTATACATCGTTAATGCATCTTCTTTAGACAATTGCAAGATCGTCATATTGTCCCCTCGTAGCACTTCCTTAGCGAGTTTAGGAGGCAATTGATAATTAGGATTCACTTGCACTAAAAACCGATGTTTAAAGCTGTCTTTTTCTTCTTTCGCTTTAAAGGCAAAATCAACAATGAGATCTCCAGTACGAACTTTCATTCCTCGCGGCACCTTAACCGCCACAACTAATTCTCTTGGATCAAATTCAAGCGGGCTAAAATTCATCATTTTGTACATGGTAGATAATGGAATGCTGGTACACGCTGTAATCAACAGTGTGGCTGCGACTAAGATAAGTCCTTTTAAGTTCTTCATCTAACTGTTCTCTTTTTAAATATAGTGAAACGATACGACTCACATAGAATAATATCGTTCCACATACTTAAGAGATGTTAGGAAAAACGCGCGTTAACGGCGGCGATTTCCGCCGCTTCGGTTACGATGTTTATTACTGCCGGATTGACGCTTGCCACCTGCGCGCTCGTTGGCACGACGTTTCTTCGCAGACTTGCTATTTTTATTAACACTGCTGGTTTTAGTTAAATCTGGTTCATAACCGGGATACCAAGCTTGAGGAAGTTTCTCATCAACGATGCTCTCGATTTCTTCTAATAACCACTCTTCATCAATGCTCATTAATGATACAGCTAGCCCCGTATTACCCGCACGTCCCGTACGGCCAATGCGGTGGATATAATCTTCAGCAATATAGGGTAACTCATAGTTGATGACGTAATTGAGTTGTTCAATATCCAGTCCTCGCGCTGCAACATCGGTTGCAACCAGGGCACGTGTTTTACCACTTTTAAACTCTTCTAATGCCTTATCCCGAGCCCCTTGAGATTTATCGCCGTGAATAGACTGAGTTTTCACGCCGTCTTTACACATCTCTTTAGCAAGTGCATCAGCCCCTTGACGAGTACGAACAAAGATAAGCACCTGTTGCCAGTTTTTTGAGCCAATCATAAATGACGTTAACTCACGCTTTTTATCTTCATCAACGTTATAAATGATCTGCTCAATTTGCGCGGCAGTTGTATTACGTTGAGCAACTTCAATAAGCTCAGGTTTATTTAAGAAGCGTTTCGACAAGTCGATAATCGCATCATCAAAAGTTGCTGAAAATAACATGGTTTGACGAGAATCAGGTACGCGCTTAAGAATGCGTTTAATATCGATAATAAAACCCATATCAAGCATGCGATCGGCTTCATCAAATACTAAATATTCCAATGCGTCTAAATCAAAAGTCCCTTTAAATAGCAAGTCAAGTAATCGCCCCGGTGTTGCCACCAATACATCACAGCCATTTTTAAGCGCTGCAATTTGCGGGTTTAAACTTACGCCGCCATAAGCCAGTTCAACATTAATCTCACTACCGTTAGCATACGCTTCAAAGCTTTTACTAACTTGCTGAGCAAGTTCGCGAGTTGGAGTAAGCACTAACGCACGTACCGTCTTATCAAGACGTTTACGCTGTGATAACTGTTCTATTATAGGCAACGCAAACGCACCGGTTTTCCCCGTCCCCGTTTGCGCCCCAGCCATCACATCACGCCCTTCAAGAATTAAAGGAATTGCTTTTTCTTGCACTGGCGTTGGTGTTTCATAACCAAGTTCACTGACTATAGCTTGAAGGTGTTGACTGAGGCCTAAATTATTGAAGGTCATCTTAATTTCTCGGAAATGTTAAAGTTGCTTGAAATGCTTAAGTTGGGGCTTATCCCGTTTTTAGTTGCCTTAAACTCAAGACTTGCGATTCAAAAAATCATGGATGATTTTTTAGCTTTTTCCGCAAGGATGCGGAAAAAAAGCGTGAATGTTAAGCAAGTTGCAAAGTTTAAGATAAGCAACTAATGTACGGGTCGCCTTTCTTTTGGTTACTTTTCTTTGTAAGTCTCGTCCTAAGACTTATCGCTTCGCGACCTGCTAAAGCAGTCCTAGAATATTCCTGATATTCTAGTGGCGATGCACAAATTTGTCAGGAACAAATTTGAACAGCACCACGCTGGCCCGCTAGGGTGAAATACACGGATGTATTTCATATAAAAAGTAACTGGTGCGCATATGATAAACTCAACTAATTGACAACTCTCAATTGCGCATCAAAACTTAGGTTTAGCCAATTAATGACGGATTGTTATCGACGATAAACCTTAATATTACTAAACCCTTGTTCAATTAAGAACAACGCCTGTAACTTACTCATCACACCGCGATCACAGTAGAATAAATATTGCTTAGACTGATCTAAATCGCCAAATTTAGTCGCCAACTTATAAAACGGTAAATGCTGAACTTCAACACCGTCAATTTCTAACGGGTTTTCGTCTTCTTCGTCAGGTGAACGCACGTCAAGGATGATATCATCACTGCCAAACTCAGACACAGTTTCAACTTCACTAACCACTTCTTTAGTTTCGTTAGCAATGTCGCGAATATCCATCATTACTGAATCTTCTAATGCTTTTTCAAGCACAGCAAAATCAAAGTTTGCTTCTTCAGCTTCAATTTTCGACATCACCGCTTTAACGGTTGGTTTCTGCGAGATAACACCGCAATACTCAGGCATCACTTCTGCAAATGGTTTAGTACCAATCTTGTCAGCAATATTGATAATATCTTGCTTATCATAAGCTGTTAGCGGGCGTAAAATTAGCGTGTCGATACTCTTATCAATAACACCGAGATTTGTTAGTGTTTGGCTTGATACTTGACCTAAAGATTCACCAGTTACCAGGGCTTCAACTTTCATTTTCTTAGCAACTTGTTCAGCGGCGCGCATCATCATACGTTTTAAAATAACGCCCATTTGGCTGTTTTCTACTTTTTCTAGGATCTCGCCAACAACACCTTCAAACGGTACTGTTACAAATTTCACTTTATGTGAGGCACTAAAGCGATCCCATAAATAATAAGACACCTGTTTAACACCGATTTCGTGTGCAGCACCACCAAGATTAAAGAAACAGTAATGGGTTCGCGCACCTTTTTTAATCATCATGTAGCTGGAAACGCCAGAATCAAAACCGCCAGACATTAACGATAAAACATCTTCTTGTGCCGGTAATGGGCTGTCTCTTATACACATCTCCGAGCCCACGAGACTAGGCATGATCTCGTA
>OJBM01000207.1_pt1 | contig 22515 bp, 16 predicted proteins | sample 1591061 | NCBI WGS metagenome assembly OJBM01 (sample SAMN05416872, study PRJEB24817) | seawater metagenome | isolation source: Sea water | place: Canada:Atlantic | collected 2013-11
TTTGGCGCGCTTCTCGACTTGCTGAAATCGAGCATCTTCATGTAGCTTGGGTATAGAATAATAGAAAGGATTTCTTAAAACGAGCAGCGAAACGAACGACTGTGATGCCATTTAAATAGCACGTCAATCGCTCGTAAAATGGGATTAACTCGTTGTCACCCATAAGATTAGCGCATCTTCTTTGCTGGTCGAAATTAAGCAGTGCCCCATCATGGCATCATAATAAGCACTATCGCCAACCGTTAACTTGGTTGGCTCATAAAACTCGGTATACAACTCAACTTCACCTTCCAGTATCAACAAAAACTCTTCCCCTTCATGACGTACCCAGTCACCATAATCATCAAACGAACGCGCATGAACGCGAGAGCGATATGGCATCATTTTCTTCTGGCTAAGTTGAGTAGACAACAACTCATGTTCATACGTCGGCGTTAAATGAGGAACACCCTGACCAGATTTAGTCACATCACGGCGCCCTGTTGCTTGTGCTTTTTCTGGTTTGGTAAATAACTGCGGAATATCAATATTCAAACCCGCTGCTAACTTTTGCATAACAGCAAAGGTTGGTGATATTTGCTCGTTTTCAATCTTAGATAATGTTGAACGCGCTAATCCCGTTAATTTACCTGCTTCTTCTAACGTCAGATTATTTTGCTTACGAATTGCTTTGACTTGTTTACCCAATTGCATCTTTTCTACCGGACGTTCTTTTTGTTCATTATCGGCAACAGTCATTGAGGGGTAAATATCGGTAGTCATTAATAAAGTCCATACATAAAGCTTATTTGAGATGGGGGCAATTGTTACATAAAAAATAGACAGTAGAAATACCTTAGCAAAAGTTTACTACAGTACAATTTATTAACAATTTACAAACAAAGGTTTCCAATTGGAAACTTTTCCTCTATTATGTGGAAAACAACCTAATAAGAGAACGATTATGAAAAGTAATTACAGCTCATTCGAACTAGAACATTTCTTCGCATCAGGTTTAGCAGCAACTGATGGTGCCGTACAAATGGCAATCGAATTAGAAAATAAACGTCAAGAGCAACAAATTGAATTGATCGCTTCTGAAAACATCGTTTCAAAAGCCGTAATGGAAGCGCAAGGTAGCGCATTAACAAATAAATATGCTGAAGGTTATCCTGGTCGTCGTTATTACGGCGGTTGTGAATACGTAGATATCGTTGAGCAACTAGCTATTGATCGCGCAAAACAAATCTTTGATTGTGAGTTCGTAAACGTACAACCACACTCAGGCGCACAAGCTAATGGTTCAGTATTCCAAGCACTATTAACGCCAGGCGATACTATTTTAGGTATGTCACTGGATGCAGGTGGTCACCTGACTCACGGTGCACGCCCAGCGCAATCTGGAAAATGGTTTAATGCTGTACAATACGGTGTTCGTGAATCTGATCTCGCAATTGATTTCGACCAAGTATTAGAACTTGCTCGTGAGCACAAACCAAAACTAATCATTGCCGGTGGTTCTGCTATTCCTCGTCAAATCGACTTTAGCCGTTTCCGTGAAATTGCTGACGAAGTGGGTGCATACCTAATGGTTGATATGGCACACATCGCCGGTCTTATTGCGACAAACCATCATCAAAACCCATTGCCATACGCTGATGTAGTTACGACAACAACTCATAAAACATTACGTGGTCCACGTGGTGGCATGATCTTGACTAACAACGAAGACATCGCTAAGAAAATTAACTCAGCGGTTTTCCCTGGTCTTCAAGGTGGTCCATTAATGCATGTTATCGCTGGTAAAGCGGTTGCATTAGGTGAAGCACTAGAGCCTGAGTTCCACTCATACATCTCTCAAGTGATTACCAATGCTAAATCATTAGCTAATACGCTAATCTCTCGCGGCTGTGACATTGTTACTGGCGGCACAGACACTCACTTAATGCTTGTTGATCTACGTCCTAAAGGGCTAAAAGGTAATGCAGCAGAAGAAAGTCTAGAGCGTGCAGGTATCACTTGTAACAAAAACGGCATTCCATTTGATCCAGAAAAGCCAATGGTTACTTCAGGTATCCGTCTTGGTACGCCAGCAGGCACAAGCCGTGGTTTCAGTGAAGAAGACTTCATTCAAATTGGTCACTGGATTGGTGATGTATTAGATGGTCTAGCAAGCAACCCTGAAGACAACAGCGCTGAAGAGCAACGTGTTTTAGGTTTGGTACAAGAGCTTTGTGAAAAATACCCTTTATATCGTTAATTCCCCAATAAACGATAAGTAACTATGTAAAACGGCTCTTGTGAGCCGTTTTTTATTTTCTAATCTCGAGCGTTAACTCGCAAAATCTAAATAGCGATTTACAAAGGGATTAGATAACCGTTGCGGTGAAATTTTTTCAATAATTTCTAATGCTGCGCTCGTGCTCTTAACTGCTTCTTGATATGACGTTCCTAGCTTTGAAAAAGAGTCACTACTGGCCAATTTGGTGAGTTCAGATTGTGCTTGGCTAATATCTTGTTTGAAGTTGGGTGATGTTTTGGCTTTTTCGACATCAGACAAAATAGTCATTGCTTTATCAAGACCAACAGACAATGAAATGTTAGTGGCTGACGGCTTAGCGCCCTCTTCTGTTTTATCAACGGCTTTTTTGATATCTCGTAGATAATCCACCAAACTTGCTGGCTCTTTATCTTCTTCTTTTTCGAATCGCGATTTAAATAAAGAACTGCCCTTCATTGATTGATATTCATCGTCTGAAATAAGGCCAAATTCATGCACTTTTTCAATCAGTGCCTTGGTATCAATTTGACTGAAATTACCATGGGAAAAAAATTGTTCGCTAATGGCGTGTAGCTTTTGAGAACGGCTCGAAAGATTCAAGCTTTCACCAGCGCCAGCATCGGATGCTTTATCTTTGCTGACTTCACTCAGTGGTGTGACTTTGTCAGCTTTTTCAACTTGACTATCACCTGTCGACTGGGGATATCCCGTGTTTACTAAGCTATTGTAGAGTCCAATTGAATTCATCGCCGTTACTCACCGATTTTTGACACCATTAAAAGATAGCAAAACAAAGCAATAGTTGAGCCAATTCGCCATCGAGTTGTGAGTAGGATTTTGTTACACTGAGATCAATTCCAATAAGTGATCAATAATCGTGTCTAGTAAGCAGCAATTACACCCCAAAAATAAACATCGTGGTCAATATGACTTTACCAAGCTCGCGAAATCAGAGCCTAAGTTGGCCGCGCATATTATTAGTAACAAACTGGGAAAACCGTCGATTAACTTTGCCAATAGTGTTGCTGTGAAATTGCTTAACCGCGCTATTTTAAAGACCGATTATCAAGTCTCTGGTTGGGATATTCCGACGGGATTTTTATGCCCACCTATTCCGGGGCGCGTTGATTACATTCATTATCTCAATGATTTATTAATGGCGACTCACCAAAACAAAGCAATCAATGGTAACAATGTCCGAGTGCTTGATATTGGCACCGGTGCAGGTTGTATTTATCCACTGTTGGGGCAGCGCGCATATCAATGGCAATTCGTCGCCAGTGATATTGACGAGAAATCTATCACTTCCAGTCGTAATATTTTGGCGCAAAACACATCAATGGAACAACAAATAAACCTGAGATTGCAACCTAATAGCCAGCATATATTCGAAGGGATAATTAACGCGGATGACTTTTTTGACTTAACGCTGTGTAATCCTCCTTTTCATGAGTCAATGGCGCAAGCTAATGCCGGCAGTGAGCGAAAACGTCGTAACCTTGGCACCAATAAAAGCGGTGATAGTAAGCTTAACTTTGGCGGCCAAAATGCAGAGCTTTGGTGTAAGGGCGGCGAAAAAGCCTTTGTCGGAAAAATGATTGCTGAAAGTAAATCGTTTGCCCATCAAGTGCTGTGGTTTAGCTCGCTAATTTCTAACAAAGACAATGTGAGGCCGCTGAAAAAGAAGTTAGAAAAAGCAGGTGCGCTAGAGGTTAAAGTCGTCAACATGGCTCAAGGACAAAAAGTCAGCCGCTTTTTAGCGTGGAGCTTTTTGACACCATCACAACAACGTAAATGGTGTCAAACGAGATATTAGCAGGCTGTAGCTTATCTCAAAAACTGATAATGCGGACCTCGAGCCGGCGATGCCGTAATCGCATGCATAAATTCTTCAAGTGCTTTTAATTCCTCTGCATTGAGGTTTAGTGGCTTTAACAAGTGAGATGTTTTAGGCGACATAGGATCGTCTTTATCTTCTCGCTGAGGGATACCACCAGCATTGTAGATATTCATAATTCCATCCATGCCAGCAAAAAATCCATTATGCATCCACGGTTTATTGTTCATTACGCCGCGCAAACTTGGAGTTTTAAATTTACCAACATCTGCCGGATCTTTGGTAACCGTGTAGCGCCCTAAATCTTGATATTTACGCTTGTAATACGTAAGCCCAATATTGTGAAACTGCTCATCGCTAAACGTGGCGCCGTTGTGGCAATTTAAACATCCCGCTTTGGTTCTAAATAAATGAAGTCCGTGCAATGCTTGATCAGACATACTCGCCAACATAAATTTTTTACGTTGCGGTGATTGTTCACTAATACCATTTAGAAATCGGTCAAAATTAGATGAGCGAGAAATTAAGGTTCGTTCAAAGGTCGCAATAGCTTGCCCAATGAGCGTTGCCGTTATTTTCTCTTGCCCAAATACAGACTTGAATGCGATTTGATATTCTTTAATACCGTTTAATCGCACTTCAAGCTCCGGCAAGGTAAAGTTCATTTCAACAGTATCTTGAATAGGCATCAAAGCCTGCGCCTCAAGCGTTGGTGCACGACCATCCCAAAATAATTGTTTGCGAAATGCAACATTTTCAATAGCTGGAGAATTGCGCACGCCAGTGCGTCTGTTGTGACCAAATGATACTTGTCGACCGTCTCCCCAGCCTAAGTCACGGTCGTGACAACTGGCACAGGCAATTTGCCCAGAGCGAGATAGTTTAGGATCGTTAAATAGCTTTTCACCCAAACGCATTTTTTCCACAGAAAATGGATTATCAGTTGGAAAAGCGGGGGTAGGCACTAACCCTAATGGCCGATGCTCAATGCCTTCGCGTAACTGTGGTTTAGGCCATTGATTGATGGGTTTGCTGTAGAGTACTCTCAATTGCTCAATGCTCAATGGAGTTGCAGTAGTTTGTGCAACAACGCTCTGAGTTGTTATCAACAATGCGATTAATAAGCCAATAAAAGCGCTCAAGAAGTTTACGAATGTGTTCACGGAAAGACCTGTTTACTATTACTTAAATGAGGGCCTTTACTTGTGACAAAGGCCCTACTGTGAGTGTTAATGTTTGTAGCTAATACCTAACCAAAAGCGACGCCCCAACTCTAAACCGGTTGTTTTGGGTGCTATTTGATAAGTGCGTTTGTTGAGTAGATTTTCGCCGTCAAATGACAGTACAACTTTGTCTTCGCCAAAAATATCGAATGAATATTTTATGCTGCCGCTGAGCAGCCAAAATGCAGGACGCTCACCAGCAATATACAGCTGATATTCACGTTTGGATGGCGCACACCCATTACAAATGGTGGTTGCCTGTGTGTAAGACTCAAACTGATTAGTGGCGTAAATAATATCTTGTTTGCCATTATAACGCGCCGCGGCAGACAAGCGCCAAGCGCCCCACTCTCCACCCCAACCTAAGTTAGCAACAATCGGACGATTAAAGTCGCGACGCTCAAGACCGAGATCATTGCGGGTTATTAGCGCATCCTTATTGCGCCCTTCTTCGTCCAGCGTGCGCAAAAATACAAGTTCACTATCGTCATAATCAAAGTTGAGTAGATCTTTAGAGCCGTCAAAATCGATGGTTTGGGTTTTGCCGTCAAAGGTTGAGCGATCGACTTTACTCACTGCATGCGAAACATTAAATTGCACATGTTGATTGTCAAAATTAGCCATCCAACTCAACGATATTCGTTCGTACTCACTACTACCACTATTTCCGCCAAATAATACCGATTGCCCTTGCTCATTAAAACCTTTAACACGAGTAATGCTGTCTTTATTTTTGCGGCTTAGCCACTTGGCTTCCAAGGTGCCACCGAGTAACTGAGCGCGATACGCTAAGGTTAACTCGTCACTAAACGGTGTTTTGGTATCTGTGTATTCATAGCCATAGCCAGACGTGAGCTTAGCTGCCTCCCATTGCCCAGGACGATTGTTAAGCAGCTTGCGCACTTCTTCACGCATTGGTGTCATGGCTTGGTTTAGCTTGTAGTTTGCGACATCACCTTGATAGTAGCGATTAACGCCCAAGGTAATGGCTTGCGTTGCGTCTTCGTCTAGATCAAACTTAAATCGCGCGCGTGGTGCTAGGGTGTGATTCTTGAAAAAATCATTGTATTCATAGCGCAAGCCAACGACTGCCGTTAATCGGTGCCAATCAATTTCATCTTCAAGATACATCGATAGGTAATTAACTTTAGCTTCTGCATTGCTTTGCGGCGAGACTTGACGTCGCTGAAAATATTGCCCTGTTTGTGCGATATTTTCGTCAAACAGTAATACATCTTCAGGATTAGTAAAGTCAAACGGACGCCCCAGCTCAGCTTCTAACTCTGATACTGGACGATGATAACGTGTTTCAACACAATCGAGTGTATAGCCATTACAGTTGATATCTGGCGAAACGACAACGCCGTTATATATCACTGAATCTTCTAGGCGATCGAATTGAGTGCGCTGATGCTCTAGCTGATAGCCGAAGTTAAATTGTTGATAGCCCCAGCTATGACGCAGTGCATTAAGGACAAAGTCTTGTGAAAAAGTCACAGTGTCTTGGATTTTTTCAATATCGCCATAACCACCTTCGGCACTGACCGAGCTTTCGGTGTATTCGCCCCAACTTTTTCCTTCGGCATTAGCCCACAATAAGCGTTGTGATGAGGTTTCTTTGTTGTTGGTACTGCGACGCCAAGACAAGGAACTGTCAAAATCCCCCCAATTGCGATTGGCCTGCCATTGCCCTGTTAGCACAAGACCACCGCCAGTGGTGGTGTAATCACTATTTAGCGCATTTGTATCAAAATAGTCTGCGTCAAATGGCGCATACAATAGGCTAACAGTGACTAAGTCGTTAGTAGTTAAATTATTGTGATATTTCACCATCGCGTTATAGTTCTTTTGAACTTGCAGGCGATAAGTGCCCAACTGATCGAACGACTCTTTTGATTCAAGCATTTGGATCTGCGTGCTAATGCCGCTTTGTCCATCGATTGGCGCAGAATAATAGGCGCTGAAATCGCGTTTGCTAAAGTCGGGGATCGGCAATGTGTCATCACCACTAAAAGTTGGGGCGTAAAAACGTTGATACTCTACAAAACTGCCCGCCGTTTGACGGTAGCTAAATCCATACTGCGTTTTTTGCTCAGCATTCTTGGTTTGTGCTAGTACTAAACCACCAGAAAATTGACCAAATTTTGCAGGGATATTACTGTCGTAAACAGTCACTTCATCTAGCAATTGCAGATTAATAAAGACTTCTTGACTGTGTCCAACAACATCCTGCAGCAAATTACGATCTGCGGTGGCGTTACTGGTATTAAGTTTGGAGTTATTATTAATGCCATCAATACTGTAGCCAGATTGTTGGCCATAACTCCCCGCAATAGACACTTCAGGCGGCTTTATATTTGATACTTGGCCTGATTGATAAGCTGACTCACCATATTGCACGCCTGGCAACACGCCCAGCAAATCATTGAGGTTGCCATTACCAAAGTTATAGTCTTCAATCAGTTTTTGGTCGAGGGTATATGACCCCTCACTCGATTGTGAAATGGGGTTAACGCGTTGGCCTACGACTTTAATTCGCTCGATTGGCTTTAAACATTGCTTATCATCCTTGGCACATTGCTTATTCGACACTGAATCTTTTTGTTGTGCAGTTTTTGCAAGTTCTACTCGCTTAACTACGTCAACTTTATCATCACCAAACGCAACAGTAGCTAGCACAAGGCTAGCTACAGGTAACATATTTAAAAACTTCATGTTTTTATTGTTTAGTGCTATCTAACGGGAAGCCATCCACGTCATCATTCACACCGTCGTTGTCACTGTCTTCATCAAGAGTTAAGCCCGAAGCATCAATCATTGCTTGCGTTGCAAAAGCTGCAAAGAAGTTTGGTTTACCATCTTTGTCAGTATCTACACTTGCAATGTTGGTGCGAGTAAAGTCGTCCCATGTACTCATTGCAGAAGCAGTTGCACCGCTGATTACATCTTTTTCGACAGTTCCTAACGCTTCGTTGTTGGCGATAGCAAAGGCGGCTTCGAATTTACCTAAACGAACAAGCTGATCTGCATACTTCGGCAAGAAATTCAGCTTAAACTGCAATGCTGAATCTTCTAAATCAGCCATGTTCACTTTAATAAATTCGTGCCATGTGTTGCTTGCTGTTGCAAATGCGGCCGGCGCATCTGCATTTACTCCCACTTGTGCGCGAATTGCTTTAACAAATCCTAGGTAGTTACTTTCAACTCTACTTGAGTTAAAGTATTTCGCAGTCACTGCGCCTTTGTCTTGCTCTGCGGCGTCAGTTTCAAGTTTGCGTATTAACTCAAAGGCTCGGTTATACATACCTTGTGCTTGCGAATACTTCTTGGCTTTGTAGTAGCTGTATGCCACGTTAGTAAACAAACTTACTTTGTCTGAGTTTTCTTCCGCTTTTTCGATATTTTCTTCGATAACAGCCAGATGTTTTGTAATGACATCTTGATCATCTAGCACCAGTGCAAAATACAACATGGAAGCTTGAGCATATACGGCGTCATCAATTTCAACTTTGGTACCATCAACTCCATTGCTGTATCTCGTTAAGGCAATATTGCTACAACTAGCAAATGACGCTTTCATGGCATCTATGTGAGCTTGAGACTGTGTGCGATTGCTAATTTCCTCAAACTCTTCCAGCACCATTTCACAGCCAGTAGCGCCAATAACGAAAATTTGCTGATCATAGTTTTCTTCTAAATAAGCATCAGATGCTAGAATTTTAGTGCCTTCATTAAGCATGACCACCGCATTGTCGTACTGTTGTTTTTGCTTAAATACGAGCGCAGCCCCTTTATTACCTCTTTGGCTAAATGCTACAGTATTGGTGAAGTGAAAACGTAAATTCTCATCATCTTTTGCAGCGTTAAGCAGTGCGAGTGCGTCCTCTATAGTCGCCGCATTGGAAACGCTAGCAATTAGCCTTGCCTCATCGGCATCTTCTTTGATCCTATCTTTGTAGAAATCAGTAGCCACTTTATCAGTGAGTAGGTTGATATCTAACTGTGGGTACAAATGCACGACGTCATCGGCAACACTTGCTAAACCGAATGGATATTCAGCGGCAGTTACTGGCGCAGACTCAGCAGCAGTTCGCGAGTATTCGCTGTCGTAGTTAACAACACCATACAGGGCCAAGGCATCAGCCAAAGCTGCTTTAGCTTTGTTAGTTTCACCAAGTACACGGTATGATTCCACAACCGCTTCTAGCGCTGTATTACGCACACTGTGATAAATTTTACCGAGATTGCCATTGCGATCATTACTAACCAAACGATGACCAACTTGATTAGCATAGCCGTGCAGACGATCCACATGTCTAACTGCTAGGCCATAGTTTTCATCGGTCGGATTATTTTGCCATTGTTCTATTGCTTCATCGATTGTACTGCGATAACCAAAGTAAGCTCGTAGGACATTTGTTTCATAAGGCTTATCTGCACCGTTTTCGAATAAAACATCTAGTACACTAAAAGCATTTGCAGCTTTCTCAGCATCACCAGCTTTGAAATAAGAATCTGAAATATCGTTGTAAAAATCAACATCATCACCGTTAAACGAAGAAGTGCCTTTTGTCGCCACATATTCACCATAGAGCGCTAATGCTTGATCACGTAACTCTGCTGCTTTAGCTTGTTTGGCTTGATTTTGACCCTGATAGTTATTTGCGATTCCAACAAATGCATCCGCACGCTGCTCATCGCGAACAATCTTCTCATCGCTCGATAAACGATCAACTTCTTTTGACAGTCCAGCCGTAGCATAACCCTTTGCTAATGCTGTAAAGACGTTACCTTGGTTTAAGTCATCTTCTAATGCTGTAACAGTGGTTTCTGCGCGCTGTAAGCGAGAACTGCTATCAGCATAATAATAGTAAGCGCGATCTGCATTACTTGCGGCACTTGATGATAAGACTAAAGTTTCAGTTACTTCGCCGCCATTGCCATCAACCACTTTGATTTCTACAGAGTCATTAACAACGCTCAATTCGTTTGGCGTGTAGGTAATAGCACCTGTTGTGCTATCTAATGCCAGTGTACCTTTTGTTGGCTCTGTCACGACGCTATAAGTCAGCGGGTCACCATCGATGTCTTGTGCATTAACTGTGGTTGTTTTTGTTTCACCGCCAGTAAGTACTAGCTTTTCCGAGCCAATTGTTGGCGCATCATTTACGTTTTCTACGGTGACGGTGACTTGTGCATTAGCGCTGGCTTTGCCATCAGATACAGACACAGTAAACGTGTCTTGGCCATTAAAATTTGCATCAGGCGTATAAGTTAATTTACCGTTCGTCGCTACTTCAACGGTGCCACTTGCTGGTGCATTACTTAGCGAATATGACAATACATCACTACCATTAGCATCGGTTGCTGACGCCGTTAGCTTTCCACTCGCATCTTCTTGCACTGTTAGGGTGTAACTAGATTGAGAGAACTCAGGAACTGAGTTGCTAGAACTCCCGCCACAAGCGGTTAGGGTCGCGACGGCTGCCGCTATTGGTAATAGTTTAAATGTGTTTTTCATAACATCTCCAATAAGAAAGGCGGCGATCTTATTGCAAACCATTCTCATTTGCAATACGATTTACGTAAATAGTTATCAATTATTCGAATAAATACTTAGTCGACAGGAAACGCCATTGTTTAAATGAGAGTATTAACAGGTTTTAAAGAAAAAAAATCGCAGTTTTTATGAAGAGAAATAACAGGAATTTACATGACAACGGCATCCTTGCCATCATCAATGAACAACTAGTGACTCCAAGAACCATACATGGCATTGGGTAAAATTAGAATATCTTTACCTTGACGCTTCAACAACGAATTCATGTCGGTATTTTTTTGAGTCGTTTTAGCAATATCTTCAATGTTATCACCCACTTGAAAAACTAGAGTAAATGGCTGATTCCAGCGTTGTTTGACACTTGATTTATGCGTCCAACATAAGGACGCATTACCTGAAACAAATGCGTTTCTGCGCAGATCCTTATCATTAATTATCTGTTTATTGTCGATCGCGGCCTTGTCTTGTGCTCGTTTTCCGACAAGACATGTATTTGTTGAATTGATCCCGAACCCAACATTAGTTAGGTTACGCCATGTATAGGCATCATCTTGTTGATTACGATTAGTGACTAAGGCCAACTGACCTCCTAATTCAAAAACGGTGTTAACGAATTCAATTGCACCGGGTATCGCACTTGCGTTTTCTTCATGTACCCATGAACGCCAGCTCTCATTTGTATAATTACCATTAGATAGGTCTAACCGCTTGTTGTAGTCACTATTATTTAATAATGTTTCATCCACATCCATAATAACTAACCAAGGTGTAGTTGGTAGTGTTTTCTCACGTAAGGCTTGCGTAGCTTGACGATACAAATAATGAGTTAACAACGTAAACTCTTGGCTTTGTTGCGTCCATTTAACCGCTGTACTTAACCCTTTACTTTGTTTCGCCTTGGCAGTGTTATTTGTAGGATTAGCATTAACGTCATTTCCTGATGCCAATATCAGACTCGCCGCGATGACACTTAGCAGTGCTTTATTCATAGTAAATTACTCAATTGAGGACAAAGAAATCGTTACAAATGATATAACATAACATTAATATTCATTGTGATCATGATCGACCATTTAACACCATGCTGGACAATAATTATTCAATCAATCTCATTATTTTGTTAAAGTACTTAAAACGCAGTCAAGTTATGGAAAATTATGAATAAAACAAACATCATTATCGCTATTTCTTTGATTGTTTTACTCGTTATTTTTATCCAAACATATCGTATTTTTACGCTAATTTCACCGCCTCAAGAGTCCCCAACAGCTCATCAAGAAAGTACCGTGCCTGAATCAGCCACCGCGGCTTTAAAACCAACGACAATTGCACAGCAGTTAGCGGTGAAACCTGATTTTAAATCATTAGTGCCAACGCTTTCATGTGATGGTTATGAAGAAGAGTTAACCCGCTACAATCGCCATCGTTTAAGGTTTGTTATTGAAGTGGCTGAACTGAGTTATCTCAATGGTGTGGATAAACAAACGCTTTATGACACCATCACTAGTGAGTTTGGTGTCGCTGAAGCACTGCAATTTAGAGATAAAATCTCCAAAATGTCTCTTTATCATCAAGGGATAGAATCTTACAAAGAGACCTTAAAAAAACAGCTGGAAATAGGCCAATCGTTTTTACAGTCCAATCGTTCTAATTCAGATTTGCGCCAATGGGCGAGATATCAAAATTTTGATGCTCGTGTCATTGACCATGCAAACTTAACAATCAGTCGATACCCCGACATAGCAGCGGAAGTTTGGTCGCTAGCCGCAGACATATCTTCTTTGACCAACTTTGACACATTTGCGTTTAGCCTTACGCAGCTGAGTAAGATTGATTATCACCCCATTGAAGGTATGGCTATTACTCAGAGAGTTGCGGCGAACATTCTTCAATCATCGTTTAATCGGCAACAAAAACAACAAAGCATTAATATCTTAGCGACGATGAATAGAGAACAGATGTTCCGTGCGTCTCTTAAGCAACTAAAAAACGCAAAAATTCATGTCGATTTTATTGCACGACTTGAACGACTCAAATTTGATACCACGGCACTCACTTACGCTGACATTAACACTGTCTCGTTTATTTCAGACGAAAAATCATTGCTAAACTTTAAGCAATATTTAGAAAAATTTGACAAAAAGACACCGCTGCCAACGCCAGAACAATGGTGTAAAAGTGATCAAAAGAATAAGACGGTATACACGCTACAAAAGGTGAGTTTGTCGCAAATGGCCAGTCGACAAGATTACCGTCTATTTAGTGAAATATTAGAAGAATGTATTGTTGTTAACAATATGATTGATGTCAGCGATTTCTTAACGAATAAAAAATGGAGCAGCCATGAACAATTTACAATCAAAGCGTTAAAATCTGATTCATTTAAACCAATTGCTGAAACATTAAAAACACAATTAGCTGATTCGTTATCAATCATTTTCAATTATGAATCAGGCCATTCGATTAATGACAAAACACGGCGCCCAGAACAGCTCTCTCTATTGATTGACCATGGGATTTACCCTAAGGACGCCAACATAATTCGCGGCATGTCACGAATGTCTGTTGATGAAAGTTTGGCTCTATTGGAAAAAGCAGCACCAATTAAACCAACGAATAACTACAACGCTACCATGGTTTATAACGCAGTGCTCACTGGCAATGAATCATTGGCGTTAACCTTGATTAATAAAGGTTACCCACTCACCATGCATGAAAATGCACCGGATCCATTGCAAGCCTATTTATATCGCCTCTCGAAAATGTATCAAGAAAAAGTTCACTTTCCCTTGTTAACCGCACTCATGGCAAACACACCCGACATTACGCCATGGCACATTAATTCAATGCATCGTATGAAAATGATTGGTAATAAAAACTTCGAACCATTATTTTCAGCATTTCCAGAGCTATACCCCAATGTGCCTGCAACATTGATGGCTATTGACTGTGATGGGACTTATTTGGAATTTGAATAAGTACAGCGCTGTCATTTTTAAGTAACAACCATTGAAATTGTGATCAAATTCACATACAACTAGTGCCCTAAAAACAATCAATGGGATAACAATGAAAAAAGTAAATCGCCGCGATTTTCTAAAAACTGCCGTTGGCACGGCTGCGCTGGCAAGCGCTACTAGCACGCTTACAGGCTGTGTTACCACTCAACCGGGTGACTCAGTGGATACAAACAGCCAGCCAAGTCGTAACGTAATGGGACTTACGGTCGACAAACTGGATATTGTTCGCGTTGGCTTCATTGGTGTGGGTCAACGTGGCACAGGCCATGTTAAACATTACTGTCACATCGACGGCGTAGAAATAAAAGCGATTTGCGATCCTGACCAGTCAGTACTCTCACGTTCCATAAAATATGTTACCGATCAAGGCCGCCCTGCGCCGACAAGTTATAGCAATGGTGACTATGCCTATCGTGAAATGCTCGCTCGTAATGACATCGACATTGTCATCATTTCAACACCTTGGGCGTGGCATACCCCAATGGCAGTCGATGTCATGAATAGTGGTAAACATGCATTTGTCGAAGTGCCAGCGGCGACTAGTCTTGAAGAATGTTGGCTATTAGTTGATACCGCAGAGCGCACTCAAAAAAACTGCATGATGATGGAAAATGTAAACTACGGGCGTGATGAGCTCATGGTACTTAACATGGTTCGCCAAGGGCTATTGGGTGATTTGGTGCACGGCGAAGCCGCTTATATTCATGATTTGCGCTGGCAAATGAAAGAGATAGACAACAAAACCGGCTCGTGGCGAACTTATTGGCATACCAAGAAAAATGGCAATCTTTACCCAACCCATGGCTTAGGTCCTGTGTCTCAATACATGAATATTAATCGTGGTGACCGTTTCGATTATGTCACATCAGTAAGCTCACCAGCACTAGGGCGTGCTGCTTATGCTAAACGAGAGTTTGACAGCGAGCACGAGCGCAATAGCCTTGAATTTGTCGCTGGCGATATGAATACGAGCATCATCAAAACCGTTAACGGACGCAGTATTATGGTGCAACACGATACCACCAGTCCTCGCCCATATACCCGTCACAACTTAATACAAGGCACCAACGGTACCTTTGCCGGTTTCCCAAATCGCATCGCAGTTGAAACGCCGCCACCTGCCATCAAAGCAATTTACGAAGCGCAGCACGAGCAAGCATTAAAAGCTTGGCATGATGGCGGCGAACAAGGTCGTAAACCCTATCCGCCGAGTTTCCATGGCTGGGATCGTGACATGGAAAAGTGGCGTAAGCAGTATGATCACCCGCTTTATACCCGAATGGGGGAAGAAGCAAAACGCAATGGTGGTCACGGCGGCATGGATTTCTTGATGAACTATCGCATTATTTACTGTCTGCGCAATGGTGAACCACTAGATCAAGATGTTTATGACGCGGCAGCATGGTCATCAATTTTCCCACTCAGTGTGGCATCGGTTGATAATCGAAGTAACTCTCAAGATGTGCCTGATTTTACGCGCGGCGCATGGAAAACAGGTCAACCATTACCCATTATTTCTTAGCCTCATTTCACGCCCAGCGTAGTACGAAAGATTTAGTTACATCTTTGTACTACGCAATTTAAACCCCACTGAGTTCTTTTGTTATGTTATTGCATTTTTTCGGGTACACTCGAATGCGATAAAAATGAATGTGTACGTCTAACAGGCGTAGCGCACATCAATAACTCACAGGGATTCCGATGAAAACCAAATTAACCACACTTAGCCTACTTTTGGCGCCAGCGCTTATTTTAAGCGGTTGTGATAGTTCACAGCAATCGACAGCAGAGCAAGCTAAGCCTGCTGCATCAACTCAACAAGCAGCGCCTCAAGTTAGTGCTCCTGTAGCAAAAAAAGTGCCTTATGTTATCGAAACTCACGGTCATAAACGTACAGATAATTACTACTGGATGCGTGATGATGAACGTAAAGATCCTGAAATCTTAGCGCATCTTGAAGCTGAGAATAGCTACACCAACGCTAAATTAGCGCATACACAAGACATGCAAAAAGTGCTTTTTGATGAGATAAAAGGTCGCATCGTAAAAGATGATAACTCAGTACCGGTTCAAGACGGCGCATTTTATTACTCTAGCGAAACCACTGGTGACAACGAGTACCCAGTGCATGTTCGCGCTGATGACTTTAAAGGCACTAACAAAACAGTTTTACTCGATGTTAACGAACTCGCTAAAGCGCATGATTATTACGCTGTGTCAGGTTTGTCAGTAAGCCCTAACGACAAGTTAATGGCTTATGGCGAAGATACTGTTAGCCGTCGCATCTACACCTTAAGAGTTAAAGATCTTGAAACGGGAAAAATGTTACCAGACAGCCTAGCTGGCACCAGCGGCAGCGCTGTATGGGGTAATGACAATAAAACGGTTTATTACATCAAGAAAGATCCTCAGACATTACTTGGCTATCAAGTTTATCGTCATACGTTAGGTCAACCTCAAAGCAGTGATGAACTCATTTATGAAGAGAAAAACAAATCGTATTACACAGGTATTTGGAAATCTAAAGATAATTCAACTATCTACATTGGTCATGACAGTACTGAAGCAAGTGGCGTATCACTAATTGATGCAAACGATGCTAAAGCTCAGCCAGTTCGTGTTATTCCACGTCGCCATGGCCATGAATATTCAGTGGCTAAAAAAGGCAATGATTACTACATCAATACCAACTGGAACGCGACTAACTTCCGCTTAATGAAAGCATCAAAAGCTAATTTACATGACCAAAGTAAATGGACTGATGTTATCCCAGCTAATGACAATGTTAAGCTAAACGACTTCGAATTGTTCGATAACAACTTAGTTTATAACCAACGTGATAACGGTTTAACAAAGATTACAGTTCGCGATCTAACCTCAGGTAAAGAGCGTCAGTTAAGCTTCAACGATCCAGCGTATCGCGTTAGTCTATATGGCAACAACAACTTAGACAGTGACCAAATTCGTTTATATTATTCAAGTATGACAACACCAGGTTCTCACTTTGATTACGCGCTAAACAGCGACGATAAAACGTTGCTTAAGCAAACTAAAGTACTTGGTGATTTTAATGCTGATAACTACCAATCAGAACGCTTAATGATCACAGCACGCGATGGTAAAAAAGTACCTGTGTCTGTTGTTTACCGTAAAGATAAATTCAAGAAAGACGGTACTAACCCATTACTGCAATATGCCTATGGCTCGTATGGCACAACCATTGACCCATCATTTTCAATTACTCGTTTAAGCCTGTTAGATCGTGGATTTGTCTACGCACTTGCTCATATTCGTGGTTCACAAATGCTTGGTCGCCCATGGTATGAGGATGGTAAAAAACTAACGAAGATGAATACCTTCAATGATTTCATCGATGTAACCAAAGGCTTAGTTGCTGAAAAATATGGTAACAAAGATAATATCTTTGCCGCTGGCGGCAGTGCCGGTGGCCTATTGATGGGGGCTGTAGTTAATATGGAGCCATCACTTTACAACGGTGTTGCAGCTGCGGTTCCTTTTGTTGATGTTGTTACAACAATGCTTGATGAAAGCATTCCACTGACAACGAATGAGTTCGACGAATGGGGTAACCCTAAAGACAAAGAATATTACGATTACATGCTAGCTTACTCACCGTACGATCAAGTGAAAGCGCAAGATTATCCAAATATTCTAGTCACTACGGGTTTACACGATTCACAGGTTCAGTATTTCGAACCGATGAAGTGGGTTGCTAAACTACGTGAATATAAGACTGGTGATAATTTATTAGTTTTTAAAACAGATATGGAATCTGGTCACGGTGGTGCATCAGGTCGCTTCAAACGCATCAATCAGTCGGCGCTACAATACGCGTTCTTCTTAGATTTAGTAAAATAAGTCATTCAAGTTTGAATAAATAAACCCGCTTAGTTCGCTAAGCGGGTTTTCTTGTTTATGGGCTCCAAGTAATTCAAAGTGTTGAGTAATTTACTAACAATGCTAAGCTCATAACAAATCCATCATTTACTTTACTATGCTAACTAACCTCATCAAACCACGCATTGCTGCGCTGCTCACCAGTCAATGGTTAGCAACGGTAAAACGTTTTTTCTTTGAGCTGTATCGAAAAGTATTTGTGCGCTCCCACCCTGTCACCTTTTATTACAGCTGTTACGATCCTTATTCTCATATCACTGCACAAAAACTGTCAGAATTTGCAATGTATTACGACATTAAGCTAACAATTATCATTGTTGGCGTAACCAATAACATTGATGAACAAGCGCATATCAATTATGCATTACAAGATTGCAAACGCTTGAGTAAACAATTTCAACTCGCCGATTTTTCTGACGCAAAAGTGCCCTCTAACATTGCAATCGATGCGGCGAATATGCAGTTATTATCCAATGAAATCACCATTGAAAAGATTATTGAGATTGGCCACCAGCTATGGTGTCATTCTGAAACGTTTTCCGTAAAACATCACCACGCAATTGCCGCTCATGTTGCACAGCAGTTGGAAAAAAGTACGCAAGGGTTGCTCAATACAGGCCACTATCAAAGCAGCGTATTTCACTATGGCAATGAATGGTATTGGTCGATAGATAGAATGCCATTTTTGGCCAATCGGTTGAAAAGATTGGGAGCCTGCCGTCATCAAAGTGAGTTTTTGACGCCCAAATTAGCACTATTATCAAGACTACCTACTCAGCCCATTCCCATTTATTTATCCTTTAGAAGTCCTTACTCTTACATTGCGTTGTGTAAAATTAAAAAGATTACTGAGCTAACTGGCCTAAAATTTATCATTAAACCAATTCTGCCAATGGTAATGCGCGGCATGACGTTATCGCCCAATAAAAAGATGAATATTTTATTGGATGCTGCACGTGTTGCACACCATCACAATTTTTCATTTGGCACCATTATTGACCCCTTAGGTCACGGTATAAATGAGTGTATTAACTTATTTTATTTTGCCGAAAAGCATGATAAATCATTCGACTTCATCGATACCGTCATACAAGGTATTTGGTCGCAAGGGCTAGATATCAATGAACCACACCAACTGCAACAAATAGTCACTAATCTTGGCCTTGATTGGAATGAAGCACAGCTAGCGATAAAAGCGAATCACGGTATTGAACAAGCACATTTCAACAGTGCCCAGTTAGCGGAAACAGGACTCTGGGGCGTGCCGAGTTTTATTGTCGATAACGAGGCTTTTTGGGGACAAGAAAGGTTGGACATGTTTGATGAATGCAATTTAAATCGCCGATAGTCCCTTGATATTATAAGTTTTTAATATTGCATTCCATTCTTGAATAAATTCCGTTTTTTCAACTATTTCATCCACATATTTTTTCAAAAAAATATGCATATCATTCATCAATAAGCATCGATAATATTGCTCTTTAGACAATACTTCAAAATGTACACTATGAGAAAAGTCGTTAGTTGATTGAAAGTACTTAGCAACTAATCCTGGCACAATTGAAAAGTCTGCCCGTTGTTTTTCAATTAACGTAAATAAACTTAACATTGAGGATACATCTATCCGTGAAATATTCTCTTTATACGTTGCCGTTTTAATCATTGGATATTCATGTCCTACTACACCGATATAGTTCGCGTTTGAGATATTTTTAAGCTTGTTTACGGTGATGGTTTGTACTTTAGGAGAGATAATTACATCGTATCCAACGAGTAATGAACTCGACGCTATGTATTGCTCAGGAAACCATTGAGGGTTAACTAACGCAACCATACCTAATTGATTCGATGCCAGTTTTAAATCGATTCGTTTTCGAGGTAAATATTCAACATGAAACGCATATTCTTCGTTGCTATGAGATGTAAGTAGTTCAGCAAAATCATGAATTAGGCCATTTTCAAAAGTGTCATCTAAAAATGGTTTAAAATCGTAGTATGTCCACAAAGTCACCTGCTTCGGCACTTTTTCTGACCGAGCATCACCCGCGAACAACGTTATCACTAAAATTAGCAGAGAGCAGAAAATGACGCGCATTAAAATAGATTCCGTGAGATAAGCATTTGACCAATAATTATTTAATTTATCGTTTAGTAAAACTAGTTCACTGTGAATAAGATAGCCAATTTATTCAATTTATTATCGAAATAGACAGTTAACGTAGCGTTATCTTAAGCATTAAGAAATAGAGAGCGCGATGAACAATACTTTCCATACGATTATTATCGGCGGCGGCCAAGCAGGGCTATCAGCAGGATATTATTTACAACAACGTCAATTACAATTTCTAATTCTCGAACGAGAAGACGCCGTCGGTGAACAGTGGCGAAAACGATTTCACGGCCTTACGTTATTTACGCCAAACGCCATGAACACCCTACCCGGATTTGACGCGCCAATATCAAATGGAAATTACCAAACTAAAGACGAATTTGCTGATTATCTAAGCCAATACAGTCAGCAATGCAGACTTCCCATCAAGCTGTCAACCTATGTCATTGAGATCTGTCGGCTGCCTTCCGGTGACTATGAAATCACGACCAATAACGAAACCTATATTTCAACACACATCATCATTGCAACAGGTGCTTTCAAAGATATTGCGATCCCAGATATAGCCCACAGTTACTCGGGAAAACAACTAACTATTAATCAATTATCAAATACTAATCTATACGATAAGAACATACTGGTTGTCGGTGATGGTGCATCAGGAAGGCAAGTGGCCAAACAACTAAGTACAAATAATAACGTCTCCTTAGCCCAAGGAAAACAGCGTCATTTAGTGAAAGAAAGCGTCGCTGGATTTAATACCTTTACACTCTTGCGGTTTTTCGGACTTTTACGTCTACCAAAAGATTGGCCGATAGCAAAATGGTTAAAACAGCGAGACCCTTTCCCTGATACGCAAATTAATGATCAGGCACTGACTAGCGCAAGCATCAAGTTGTTACCTAAGCTCACCGCATTACACCCGGTACCAACATTTATTGACAATTATTCATCAACGTTTGATATTGTAATTTGGGCCACAGGTTACAAAAACAAACCTATTGCCGTAACGGACAATGAGCGTGTTCAACACCCAAATAGAATATGGCACCTCGGCGAAGCATGGCAATTTAATCGCGCCAGTGGACTAATCTATGGCGCGCAATTTGATGCAAAGATTATCGTCAAACAGCTTTTAGCTATTTAGCTGTTGCAACAAATGTTTTGTTGACTATGCGCCACTGACCATCGCGTTTATACATCACTAAATAATCAACGTAATGGGTCTTTGGCGTATCGAAATCTAATTTAACCATCGCCATTTTGTCATCAACGATATCAACGCTTAAAATCTTTGCTTGCCACAAATCAGCAGTCGCCTTTTTAAAAACCTTGGCAAACTTTCCTAACGGAATGGTTCTGATAATATCCTTACCAGTCTCTTTATCAGTTGCTGGTATTTTTATATCACCATAATCAACATCAAAGGCCGCACGCAACATAGCTTGATCGCCATTAGCCGCACCATTGAAGTATTTGTAAGCCGTATCAACGACCGCTTTATATTCATCACTCGTTTTTGAAGCCGCCTGCACATCAACAGCAACGCTGCCAATAATCAAACTCAAGCCAATGACTAAATTTTTAAACATCCTAGTTACCTTGTATTCAATGCTAACCGCTTCTATTTGAACCTCGAACGACCATAAAGTACATCGAGAAAATGTAATTAATTATGTTTTCAAAAACACTACTGACAGAATGCTGTCAGTAGCCCAGTGTTAATCTTTATACATCGCAGCAATCTTGCTAGCGACAACTAAAAATTAAAAAGGATTACAGCATGTTAGAACATACACCACTAGTTTGGGCAGAGATTGCAGTAACAGATATCAGCCGTGCACAAGCATTCTATAACGAGCATTTTGGCTTAACATTTAAGTTAGATGTCATGAATGATATGGAAATGGCCGTTGTCGAAACCAAAGATCAAAACATGACTAATCTAGCGCTAGTGAAGCACGATATGATGAAGCCAAGCTTAGATGGTTCAACAATTTATTTGCACCTTGGTGATTCTCTTGCGAGCCAAGTTGATGCCTTAAAGAATGCCGATGTGAAAATTTTATTGCCTGCGATGCCAATCAAAGACGGCAGCTGCGGCAATATTGCTATTTTCGTTGACAGCGAAGGCAACAAGATTGGCTTATGGTCACAAAACATGTAACCCTTAATGCGGTTAAATTTTACGTTCAGCACTCGCTGAACGTAATGAAAGAGAGATAATGATGCGCCGAGCCGATAGATTGTTCCAAATAATTCAATTGCTGAAAAATCGCCGTTTAACAACGGCTCAGTTATTGTCAGAGGTGTTAGAAGTATCAACACGAACAATTTACCGCGATGTTCAAGATCTTATTGTGAGTGGCATTCCCATCGAAGGCGAAGCAGGTGTTGGTTATATGCTACGCCGTGAAGTTGATGTGCCGCCGCTCATGTTTAACGAGACAGAACTTGAAGCAATTCAAGTGGGTATGCGCATGGTACAAGCATGGGGAGGCCACGAATTATCAAGAGCGGCTAAACAAGCCATGATTCTGTCTCTTATACACATCTCCGAGCCCACGAGACTAGGCATGATCTCGTA
>OJBM01000208.1_pt1 | contig 22469 bp, 28 predicted proteins | sample 1591061 | NCBI WGS metagenome assembly OJBM01 (sample SAMN05416872, study PRJEB24817) | seawater metagenome | isolation source: Sea water | place: Canada:Atlantic | collected 2013-11
TACGAGATCATGCCTAGTCTCGTGGGCTCGGAGATGTGTATAAGAGACAGTATTAAGCTCGGTGAAACGTTATCACGCACTGTCAGGCTTCGGCCTTGAAGTAGTTGATTACATCAGCGAGTAATGATTATTGCGAATTAGGATTGCTAATAAGTGATCCTATGCAGAATATTGATAATGCTAAGCCTTGATTGCTTGTGTTATCATTGCCGCTCTTTTTTGAGCGGCCCTCTAGATCCTATTCTTTATAAGGTAATAAGATGAACATTATTGAAGGTAACCTAAGCGTCACTAACGCTAAAGTAGCGATTGTTGTTTCTCGTTTTAATAGTTTTATTGTTGATTCACTCGTTGAAGGTGCACTTGACGTATTAAAACGTACTGGCGGCATGAGTGAGGATGATATTACAATCGTTCGTGTTCCTGGCGCTGTTGAATTACCACTTGCAACGCAAAAAGTTGCAGCAAAAGGTGAATTTGACGCAATCATTACACTAGGTGCTGTGATTCGTGGCGGCACACCACATTTTGATTTTGTTGCCGGTGAATGTAACAAAGGCCTCTCTCAAGTAGCAATGCAATACAGTGTTCCAGTAACATTTGGTGTATTGACTACTGACTCTATCGAGCAAGCTATTGAGCGTGCTGGTACTAAAATGGGCAACAAGGGCGGCGAAGCTGCACTGAGCGCATTAGAAATGATTAATGTGATGCGAGCGCTAGACGCTTAATTATATACCTAGGCAACCTATCCGTTGCCTAATTGCATCACCGTAGAACTCCACAGGAAATTAAATAGATATGAAACCATCAGAGCGTCGTAAAGCCCGTCGTCTTGCGTTGCAAGCGATTTATTCTTGGCAATTATCTGGCAACAGTGCCGGCGAAATTGAACTAGAATTTTTGACAAATCAAGATATCAAAGGGGTTGATGTTGAGTACTTTAGAGCTGTTTTAAATGGCGTTATTAGCTCTAAAGATGATATTGATGATGCATATCGTCCTTACCTCGCTCGTAATGCTGAAGACGTTGATCATATTGATCGCGCCGTACTTCGTTTAGCAACTTATGAACTAAAATATCAAGCTGATACCCCATACAAAGTGATTATCAATGAAGCTATTGAGCTTGCTAAAGCCTTTGCTGCTGACGATAGCCATAAATTTGTTAACGGCGTATTAGACAAAACTGTCGCTCGTTTACGTAACATTAAGTAGGATTGTTACATGGCGTGTGGTGAGTTTGAGTTAATCGAACGGTACTTTACAGCGCGGCAAAGTCAACGCCGTGATATCATTAAAAGTATTGGTGATGATTGTGCATTAGTGCAAGCCAATAGCGAACAGCTATTGGCGATATCGACTGATACCTTGGTCTGTGGTGTTCATTTTTTTAATGATATTCCCGCGCACGCACTGGGTTTTAAATCGCTTGCAGCCAATCTCAGTGATTTAGCGGCAATGGGTGCAAACCCTAGCTGGGTATCACTAGCATTAACACTGCCTGAGATTAATGAAGCTTGGGTTAGTGATTTCAGCGATGGTTTTTTTAAAGCCGCAGATTACTACGGTATTGAACTGATTGGCGGCGACATGTCTAAAGGCCCGTTAAGTGTCACTATTACCGTGCATGGACAAGTTAACAAAGAACAGCAAATGCTGCGAAATAGTGCGCGTATTGGCGATTGGATTTGTGTCACTGGTAACCTAGGTGATTCTGCACTTGGCTTAGCTGCCTTATTAGGTAATGTCGATTTATCTGAAGAAGATAAAGAATCTGCCCTTCAAAAACACTATTATCCAACACCTCGCTTGCTTGCTGGCCATGCTTTGCGAACTATCGTAAGCTCAGCGATTGATATTTCTGACGGGTTAGCATCAGATGTTGGACACATCGCAAAACAATCAGGCTGTATGGCAGTAGTTGATGTTGACGCCTTACCATTATCGGAATTATTAGCGAATAATGTTACAGCAGATGAGGCACTTAATTATGCACTGGCTGGCGGTGAAGATTATGAACTGTGTTTCACAGTGTCACCATCCGCTCTTGGCAGCGTAGAAAGTGCGTTGCAACATGCCAACACACCATTTGTGTGTATTGGACAAATGCAGGCTGGTGAAGGCGTTAGTTTTCAACGCAATAATCAGGCACTTGATTGTAATTTTAAAGGCTTTGAACACTTTTGAAACACTCCGATCCCGCATTAAGTAAACTGTCTCTTAAGAATCCTATTCATTTCTTAGCATTAGGGTTCGGATCTGGCCTAGCACCTAAAGCACCTGGTACTTTCGGGACTTTGGCAGCACTTCCGCTGTATTTCATAATGATGAACTTGTCATTACCAGTATTCATTGTCATAACACTTTTCATTACAGTCGTTGGATTTTGGATTTGTGATATTGCTGCCAAAGATATGCAGGTTCATGATCATGGCGCTATTGTGTGGGATGAAGTCGCTGGCATGCTTATCACAATGATCGCTGCACCCGTTGGGCTATTACCTCTTGTTGTTGGTTTTGCGTTATTTCGCTTTTTCGACATCATTAAGCCTTGGCCAATAAAATTGCTAGATCGCCATGTAAAAGGCGGTTTTGGAATTATGATTGATGATGTGCTTGCCGGTGTTTTTGCCGCTATATGTTTACAAGCAATTCATTATTTTTGGCCATTGGTTTAGATAATATAACGTTATGCAACGTCCAATTTCTCATTATCTATTTATCATATTAACCGTTATTTTTATTGGCTTGTTGTTCTTGTCTAATATGCCATTTCCGATAGTTATAGGTTTGTATCTAATGAGTTGGTGCGCACTTGCATTGCTGGTTATGGTTTGGCAACGATTCAAAGATCGTCGTTAATAAAATTGGCATATTTAACGGCATGCCGGCGCATACCGTTAATTTTAATTTAGTGTTATTTTCGATTAACAAGCTTTTCTTGTGCTTCATCCGGAAGCGATTTATCTAGTGCTTTTAGTGAGCGTAAAAACAATCCTAAACCGCCAATAGCAAGTACTAAAATAACAATTAAATCAAAAGACGTCATGGTACGCATCGAGAAGCGAATCGAACTAATAACGCCAAAAATTAATGCGGTAATAGACCCGAGCGTTAAAATCCAGCCAAGATAGTTTCTGCCATTATAGAAAATGAGTCCTACGCCAAACATGAATGGTATCATTATCATGCCACTCGTAATATTAAACGCGTTTCCCATCGCTGAAAAACCATATAAGCGCATTCCCATTCCAAATGATGACGTTACTGTAATGGCGTTTAGCAATAAGTAAAAACCACCACACATCATGACGAGCCCTAAGAAAAACTGTCCAAATCCACCTGATGTACCACCTGCTCCTTTTAACATGATATGTCCTATTTAGTTACGTTAATACTGTTAATTCTACCTTGCGGGCCCGCTAACCAAGCTGTTCCATTGTTGTCAAACTCGACAACCCAGAATGAATGAGCACTGATCCGTTGCCAGCTTTTTCCATTATCTTTAGATAACGATGCGCCATCTGGATTGACAACTATTACATTATCCCCAAAACTATCACTGCCATAAATTGCGCCTTTAAGGCCGATATTCTGTGTTGCTTTCCATTGTCGTTGCTCTAAATGATAACCAGTAATGACTGGATTTTCCATACGGCCACCAAAGGTCCATTGCGAGTCGGGAATCGCTGAAAATATTCCAGCAGTACTGCCATCAGGGTAAGGAAGAGGTGTGCTATTCCATGTTTTTCCATAGTCAGATGAACGTAATAAACGCGCATTTTTAGTTGCGCCAGTCGATACCCAAACTTCATCTTCTTCGCTAATTCGAACACAACTGCCACTGGCTGAAAAACCACCTTCACCACCTTCTTGTGCTAGTGGCACTGAGGTCATTTGATGCCAGCTTTTACCACCGTTTTTCGTTTCAAGCATGAATACTTTGTCATCTATGCTATCGCCAAAAACAATGCCATGCTCTTTATTCCAAAAATCAAAGCAGTTAATAAACCCTTTGGGGTTATTCATTGTGTACTGTAAGTCCCAGTTTTTTCCATTGTCTGATGTTTTATACAAACGGGACTTATCTCCTTCACCTGCCGCCAAAAGGAATACTGTATCGTCTTGAGCCCAAATGTCTCTAAATTGCAGGTCTTGAGTATTCAATACCGTTTTTTTATGCCACGTTTTGCCATTGTCAGTGCTCATGACAACCAACCCTTTGGTACCACTTGCCCAAATATTACCATTGTCGGCAATTGATAGAGATTGTAATCGTGGTGACTTTTCCGCACCTAGGTGATTTTCTATTAGATGCTCAGAGTTTGCTGCGCTAACAGCGCATGTCATTGTTGTGCCGATTAAGAATAGCGTTGTTATTGTTTTCATTTTTATGTCTCAATAGCAAAGAATTTTGAGAGATTAAAGTAGCACTCAAGGTTGAGCGGAACAAGATTATTCTTTGAATTCTAATGAGTATTTGCTAACGTCAACAAACATTGTCAGGCAGGTGAGATTAAATTTGATGAATTATCAATTAATGCTAAAGCGTTTAATTATCGTTGCAACATGTTTTTCTCTTTTGGTTATTGCGCTAGGTGCCTATACAAGGCTCGTTCATGCAGGACTGGGATGCCCTGATTGGCCTTTGTGTTATGGGCATGCTTGGGCGCCGTCTTCCACTAACGAAATTTCTCAGGCAAATTTAAAATTTCCTGATATTCCCGTAAATCTTACAAAAACCTGGCCAGAAATGACCCATCGCTATTTGGCGTCTAGTTTAGGTTTGTTATGTATATTTATCGTTGCTTTAGGAATGGCAGTTAAGCGTCGCGGGCAACAGTTTCCGATCAAGCATAGTGCCTTTTTATTAGGTTTTATTATTCTTCAGGGGTTATTCGGCATGTGGACTGTAACCCTAAAGTTATGGCCGCAAGTTGTGACCGCTCATTTGTTAGGGGGATTTACGACATTTTGTCTATTGTTGTCACTTTATTTACGCAGTTACGGCCGCTCAGTGTTATCCATTGGCGTTAAACAACCATTAAAAACTGGTGCTTTGATTGCGTTAATATTCGTGTTTATTCAAGTTGCCTTGGGTGGTTGGATTACCTCGAATTATGCAGCGCTCGCTTGTACACAGTTACCCTGGTGTTCAGTTTCTCAAATATCCTCAAATGATATTTATACCGGATTTAATTTTTTACAAGAAATTGGTCCTAATTATTTAGGAGGTCAACTCGATGGCGGAGCACGCATTGCTATTCATTTGGCGCATCGTTTGGGCGCTTTGGCGGTGACGATTAGTATCGCTGTATTAATTACGCTGCTAATAAAGTTTCGTATTTATAGCGTTGCTGCGTTCCTAGGTGTCGTGACATTAGTGCAAATTGGATTAGGAATATTCAATGTTTACTTCCATTTACCGCTTTATAACGCGGTTGCCCATAATCTAATGGGAGCAATTTTACTAGGCACCTTAGTATGGGTTAATTGGTTAGTTCGTCGTAAGATAGATGTGTAAAACTTGAAGGAAATCAATGTGAAAAAAAGGCTGCCTGATAGGATCAGAAAAGAGGCAGCCATGAGAGCAAGAGAGAGAGACTCTTGAGAAAAAGAAGGTGCGCTATTGCTAGCACACCTAGGGTATAACAGATTTAGTTATTTAATTAACGAATGCTGGGCCTATACCTGAGCTCCAAGCGAAAACGGTTAAACCAAGCATACTCACCATAAACACTAAACCGACAGTTACTAAGCTACTTGCATAAATAAAACCGCGATCTTCATGTATCCCCATAACTATAGGAACACCGGTATAGAGCATATAAACTGAATAAGCGATTCCAGCCAAACCAACACACATCACAAACCATAACTCAGGATAAAGTGTCGCGAATCCAACCATGTAAAGTGGCGTTGCTGTGTATGCTGATACTTCAATCGCTTGAACATGGGAAGGATTGGAGCCAAAACTATGTGCCATCCAGTGCGCCATTAATCCCAAGGCCAGAACGCCGCCAACTAACCCACCATACATGAGTATAGCCATGGCCAATGCTGAGTTATGGGTAAGAAATATGGGATCTCCTGCACCAATACTCCAGCCGATATGAACCGCGGAATAATAACTACAAAGTGCAGGAATTAATGCAATAAATAATGTGTGAGTGAGGGAGTTGATGAAAGATTCATGCTTGTCAGCAATCGTTTTCCATTCTTGTTTAGGATGTGTATAAATGCCCCAAATGTGCGATAAAATCATAGTGTCACCTTTCGATTATGGCGGTTTCTTTTTCACTTGCCGCTTGTTTCAGATATTTAACTCATAAAATGTTTTAACTTCTTAAAAATTCTTATTATGTTTATTTATCGGCCAAATACCGATCAAATGCAAGTCTTTAGTCTATGTTTTGTTAATTAAATGTTGACATTGTTGTTTTTAATAAGAAATTTTTGTTGAGAAAATGCACTGTTGGGGTTGCGTTAATTGAAAAATCAGTCATATTAAAAAAAGCCAATGCGGCGTGTAAGACGATCCTGCGGTAACCAGAGTCTTTAGTTAGATGTGATATGCGACTCATGTTACCCGTTGTTTAATCAATGAATTTAGGGTGAGTTTGTGCGAATAAAAATAATAATAATCGCAGTGCTAGGGATGATCTCTAGTGTGCTATCTGCGACACCAAGTAATATCAATATGACAAGGGGAGTGACAGATATTAGTCACCGTGTATATGACTTACACATGACTATTCTAATCATCTGTTGCTTAATCGGTGTAGTGGTGTTTGGTGCAATGTTTTACGCCATTGTCAAACATCGAAAATCTCAGGGTGCGGTAGCTGCCCAGTTTCACGAAAGTACCAAAGTTGAAATCATTTGGACGGTTATCCCGTTTTTGATTCTTATTGGTATGGCCGTTCCTGCGACTAAAACGCTGATTGAGATGGAAGATAATTCAAAATCTGACATTACCATCAAAGTTACTGGCTCTCAGTGGAAATGGCATTATGAGTATTTCGATCAAGGGTTTGGATTCTATAGCTTATTGGCGACGCCAGCAGAACAATTCGATAATCTTGACGGGAAAAATACTGATGTTGCAAAAGGCGAGCATTACCTGCTTGAAGTAGATAAACCGCTGGTATTACCTATTGGTAAAAAGATCAGGTTCTTGGTAACCGCTGATGATGTCATTCATAGTTGGTGGGTTCCTGCATTTGCCGTCAAGCAAGATGCTAATCCTGGTTTTATCAATGAAGCTTGGACCATCATCAATGAGCCTGGGATTTATCGCGGCCAATGTGCCGAGTTGTGTGGCAAAGACCATGGATATATGCCCGTCGTTGTTAAAGCCGTTACTCAAGATGAATATGCTGTTTGGCTTGATGAGCAAAAGCAGTCAGTTATTCAAGCGAAAAAAGATGCGGAGCAAGCATTAGCGTCAACCTTAACCATGGAAGAGTCCATGACGCTTGGAGAATCGTTATATATCACTCGATGTGCCGCATGTCACCAGCCCAATGGCGCGGGTATTCCCGGCGTTTTCCCAGCACTTAAAAATAGCCCTATGATACTTAATGATCGCGCTGCGCACATTGACATCGTGGTTAATGGTAAGGCTGGCACAGCAATGCAGGCATTTAAAGGGCAGTTAACAGCGAAAGAAATTGCAGCAATTGTCACCTATGAACGAAATGCTTGGGGTCATGATACTGGTGATGTAATTCAAGTGAGTGACGTTGATGCAAAGGGGGCTAAGTAATGAGTACATTATCGACAGCACAAGAACACGACGAGCATCATGATCATAAACCTAAAGGGATGATGCGTTGGATATTAACGACCAATCATAAAGATATTGGCAGTATGTATCTGATCTTTAGTTTTGCGATGTTTTTAATTGGCGGCGCGATGGCGATGGTTATTCGCGCAGAGCTCTATCAGCCAGGTTTACAGATTGTAGAGCCTAACTTTTTTAATCAAATGACGACAGTTCACGGGCTCATCATGGTATTTGGCGCCGTCATGCCCGCGTTTACAGGCCTTGCGAACTGGTTAATTCCAATGATGATTGGTGCTCCAGATATGGCGTTGCCACGTATGAATAATTGGAGTTTTTGGATTTTACCAATGGCGTTTGCCATCTTGTTGTCATCGTTATTTATGGAAGGGGGCGGTCCAAATTTCGGCTGGACGTTTTACGCGCCACTCTCTACGACCTATGCGCCAGATAGCACGGCATTATTCGTATTTTCGGTTCACATCATGGGGATATCCTCCATTCTCGGGGCCATCAATGTCGTCGTGACGATAATCAATATGCGAGCACCAGGCATGACTTACATGAAAATGCCATTATTTGTTTGGACTTGGTTAATCACCGCGTTCTTACTTATTGCTGTGATGCCGGTACTTGCGGCGACAGTAACTATGGTATTAACAGATAAGTATTTTGCCACCAGCTTCTTCTCTGCTGCTGGCGGTGGCGATCCGGTATTATTCCAGCATATATTTTGGTTCTTCGGTCATCCAGAAGTGTACATTATGATATTGCCATCGTTTGGTATTATCTCTGCAATAGTGCCAGCTTTTTCTCGCAAGAAACTGTTTGGTTACTCTTCGATGGTGTATGCAACAGCTTCAATTGCATTGTTATCATTTATTGTATGGGCACATCACATGTTTACGACAGGGATGCCAGTGGCAGCTGAACTGTTCTTTATGTATTGCACCATGCTGATATCTGTTCCGACTGGGGTCAAAGTCTTTAACTGGGTCGCAACAATGTGGCGAGGTTCAATGACCTTTGAGACACCTATGTTGTTTGCTATTGCGTTTATTGTTCTCTTTACCATTGGTGGGTTTTCTGGATTGATGCTGGCGATTACTCCCGCAGATTTTCAATATCACGATACGTACTTCGTAGTAGCGCATTTCCATTATGTGTTGGTCACTGGCGCTATCTTTTCCATAATGGCTGCAGCGTATTATTGGCTGCCGAAATGGACAGGGTATATGTATGACGAGAAGTTAGGGAAGCTGCATTTTTGGGCGTCACTTATTTCGGTAAATGTGTTGTTTTTCCCTATGCATTTCTTAGGTCTCGCAGGTATGCCGAGACGGGTACCAGATTATGCATTACAGTTTGCTGATTTTAATCAATTAGTCAGTTTGGGTGGTTTTGCGTTTGGGGTGTCACAATTAATCTTCTTAGTTGTGGTGATTAAATGTGCCCGTGGCGGTGAAAAAGCACCTGCTAAACCGTGGGAAGGTGCTGAAGGGTTAGAGTGGGATATGCCTTCACCTGCACCCTATCATAGCCATACTACACCGCCTGAAGTGAAGTAATTTATGAGTGAGCATGTTGGAGAAAACCAAGCGCTTAATGTCAAAAATAAGCGCTTGGTCGCTAAATTATTTGGGGCCATTGTTCTGATGTTTGGCTTTGGCTTCGCTTTGGTTCCCTTGTATGACGTGTTTTGTGAGATTACGGGAATCAATGGACGCTTGGTTAATAATAATCAAGAGCAGTCAACGCTTGTTGATAAAAGCCGAACCGTGCGTTTGCAATTTACGACATCGGTTGCGCCCGGCATGCCATGGCAATTTAAACCTCATGTAAATTACGTTGATGTGCATCCAGGAGAGAGCAAAGTCGTGAAGTTTTTAGCAAGCAACCAAAGCGATGCTAATGTCACGGGACAAGCTATTCCTTCGGTATCTCCAGGCGTTGCATCACTTTATCTCAATAAAACAGAGTGTTTCTGTTTTCAACAACAAATTCTAAAATCGGGAGAGTCGATAGACATGGGGCTAGTCTTTTTTGTGTCTACCGAAATTCCAGCAGATATAAAAACGCTAACCCTGTCTTATACATTATTTAATGTAACAGATCCTGATTCGATACAAGCAGTTGATTTACAGGCGGCGTTATAACTTAAGGGGCGAAGCATGGAACAACAAACAACAAATTACTATGTACCTGCGCAAAGTCATTGGCCAATTGTTGGGGCCGTTGGTTTACTGTTTATTGCAATTGGTGCTGGCATGACAGTACAGCAAATGACTAGCGAAGCGACAAGTGGAAGCTGGTTGTTAACCATAGGTATAGTCATCATTCTTTATATGATGTTTGGTTGGTTTAACGATGTGATTAAAGAGTCTGATGCAGGTCTGTATAGCGCTCAAATGGATAGATCCTTTAGGCAAGGCATGAGCTGGTTTATTTTCTCTGAAGTGATGTTTTTCGCTGCATTTTTTGGTGCATTGTTTTACGTTCGAATGATAGCGATACCTTGGCTAGGGGGCGCTTCAAATAATGAGATGACAGGGCAGGTATTATGGCCGAATTTTGAAGCTATTTGGCCGTTGGTTACGACGCCGGCTGGTGATACAACTCAAGCGATGGGCTGGCAAGGGTTGCCACTTTACAACACTGTTATTCTATTAATTTCATCAATCACCTTGCATTTCGCTCACGTCGGATTAGAGCAAAACAAAAGAAAACAATTAACAGCCTTTTTAACCATAACAGTTGTTTTAGGCGTTGTTTTCTTGTTTTTACAGGCAGAAGAATATGTACATGCTTATCGGGAGATGGGTCTAACGTTAAGTGCTGGCGTTTATGGCAATACATTTTTCTTGTTAACAGGCTTTCATGGATTACACGTAACCATCGGCACATTAATGCTCTTTGTAATGTTAATTCGGGTAATTAAGGGACACTTTTCTCCAGAGCGTCACTTTGCTTTTCAAGCCACGAGTTGGTATTGGCACTTTGTTGATGTGGTTTGGTTAGGCTTGTTTTTCTTCGTTTATGTAATTTAGTTAATAAGGGCGTGGGTTTGGTGTAATTAAGCCAAACGCCATGGCCACAATAATCAGTATTAATAATAGCGCGGAATAAATTAAACGCCGCCCGATAAACTGGCTCATTGACACCGTTGTTTGGTCTTTTCGCATGATATTTAATGCTTGAAACAAGCTAATAAGTACGAACAAAAATAAGACAACAAACAGTAATTTAATGGGCCACATAACTCACTACCTTGGTAACTTGGAGTTATTAACTTATATGACAATGAAGCGCTTAGCAATTAACACGATGTCAGTTCTAGGTTTAGTTGTGTTATTTGTTGTCTTGATTAAATTGGGTTTCTGGCAGCTCAATAGCGCGGTTGTTAAACAGCAATCGATGGATGCACGAGAAAAAGCAATGAGCGTCGCTATGAAAAAGCTTCCGCATCCATCAGCTGTAAGGAAATACCATGGACAGCGAGTCTCATTGAGTGGCCGTTTGGATTTTGAGCAAACACTACTGTTAGACAATAAAGTACTCAATGGACAAGTTGGTTATCATGTATTGATTCCATTTTACCCAAACATTGACGGATCCGCTGACATGGTGCTAGTGGACGCAGGGTGGGTTGCAGCTGGTACTCATCGAGACGTATTACCTACATTAACTCAGTGGCGAGATATTGAACAAATCAGAGGGTTCATTTATCAATCTGAGCATAATCCATTTATTCAAAAAACTGAACCGCAAAAGTCAATCAGTTTTCCGCTCGTCATCAATCAGTTTGATACAGCGGATTTGGCCAAGGTGTTTGAAATATCACTCTATCCGGCAATGGTGCGATTAGACCCTAGCAGTGAGTGGGGGTATGAAAAACAGTGGCTTTGGCAAAACAGAATGACCCCTGAAAAACATCGCGGTTATGCCGTGCAATGGTTTGCATTAGCCGCAACACTGTTATTGTTAAGTAGTATTTTTATTTGGCGTTTAAACCGAAAGCAACCTGAGTTATTAGGAGCAATAAATAATGAGTGAGCAGAATAAAACGCGTAAAAATACGCAATTAATTTTTATGGTATTAGCTTTTCTTATACCTGTTGTTGCCGCGAAGATTTTGCTGGCCTCTAACTATAAAGGAGAGGTTAAAACTTATGGGGGCGAGTTACTGGATATGGATTTGTCTTATCAAGAACTAGTTAAAGAGCCCAATTTAACCAGAGATTGGCAATTGATGTACGTGACAAATCAAGTATGTGAAACAAACTGTCAAGAGCAGCTCTATTATGTGACTCAAACCTACCGTGCTCTTGGCCGATTACAAAGTCGAGTGCGTGTTGGTTCCTTGATGACATCTGCGTTGTTATCTTCCCCCGAATTTTTATCAGGTATTGATTTTACGCAACAGACACTGAAAAACGCTGCAACCGATCTTGAAGATAGCGTTCTCATCATTGACCCTCTTGGTAAATTGGTGATGCGTTATGAACTTTCTGGGTCAAAACAACAGCGATTAAAAAAATCTCACGATATGTTGTTAGATATAAAACGTTTATTGAAACTTTCTCGCATAGGATAGGAGTTCACAATGGCTAAGTCTTCAATGATTTCAAGCGGTACGGTAGCCAACGATGCTAATTTTTTTACGAGCTTAATAATCCACTGGCGTGCTTATTATGAGCTAACTAAGCCCCGCGTTATTATGCTGTTGTTGCTCACTGCCGTCGTTGGTATGTGCTTAAGCACTCAAGGCTTACCTGATGTATCTCGTATGATATGGGGCAGTTTGGGTATTGGTTTGTTATCAAGTGCAGGAGCGGTATTTAACCACTGCATAGACCGTAATCTAGATATCAAAATGGCTCGAACACATCGCAGACCACTACCAACCGGTAAAGTAACCCTATCTCAAGCGCTGAGCTTTGGTGTATTAATATCATTCGTTGGGATGATCATTTTATGGTGGTTGGTTAATCCTTTAACCGCAGTGTTAACCTTTATGAGTATGTTGGGATATGCCGTCGTGTATACAGTTTGGCTAAAACGGGCAACGCCGCAAAATATCGTCATCGGTGGAATTGCAGGTGCTGCGCCACCGTTACTAGGCTGGACTGCAATAACAGGCACCATCGACGGTAACGCGTTATTGTTAGTGATGATAATTTTTACTTGGACACCACCTCATTTTTGGGCGTTAGCTGTCGATAGAGTCGAAGATTATCGTAAAACGGGTTTGCCAATGCTGCCAGTCACTCATGGAAGAGAATTCACAAAAACCATGATTTTACTGTATACCATCTTACTGATGGCCGTTGGCTTGTTACCTTATCTGACAGGGATGTCTGGTCTGTTGTACTTTATTGGTTCTACTGTGATTAATTTAGGCTTTTTCTATGTTGCATGGCAACTGAAATTCACACCTAAAAAACGTTCGCCAATGGCGGTTTTTAAATACTCTATCACCCATCTTATGTTATTGTTTGTGATTCTTTTATTAGACCATTATTTGCTATAACAACAATTGGAAAAGATTTGTGAAAAAGATCATTTTAATCGCAGTTGGTGTCGTTTTTATCGCCTTGGGGTTATTGGCTAGAGAGTTTTTAGTTGAACCTAAATCAACACCCAAACTTGCGCAATCAGCAGTCATCGATAAAGGCGATTATCGATTATTTTCTCCTGCTAAAACGGTCAACGAATTCGTTTTAAATATGAATGAAGGGAGCTTTAGTAATCAGGATTTAATGAATAAATGGACATTTGTCATCTTTGGCTATACTTATTGTCCTGATGTGTGCCCGACGACCTTAACGCGCGTTAAATCAGTGTTATCGTCATTAAACGAAACAGCTAATGTGCAGGTTGCCTTTGTGTCAGCTGATCCGCTGCGAGATACACCACAGCGACTTCATCAATATGTAAATTATTTTGATAGTAGTTTTTTAGGTCTTACTACGAGCCATGATAAGTTATTTCCATTTGCGCAAAATCTTTATTTACCTTATGGCATTGTTGCTGTGCAAAAGAGCGAAGATTATGCGGTCAATCACAGCGCGTCTATTGCCTTGATAAATCCACAAGGGAAATATATCGCTCAGTTTAAGCCACAACATATTGCAGGCGAAGTACCAACGGTTGATATGAAGCAGATGGCAAAATCTTTTAAAGATATTGTTAGTTTATGATGTTTGTGAACAAAGAATTTGATGACGTGTCGACTCAACTAAGGTTAATGCGACTGACATAGTTTCGGGTGCTGCATTTAATTTAGTTAATGATTTGGTTAAATGAGTTACTACGCGGTCAAAATGTTGTTCGGACAAGCCTAATTTTTCAACTAATGGCCGGTGAATGTCGTCAAGTTTAAAGGTTTGCTCGCTTTCTTTACTAAACAATAAATATTTAAAAAATTGTTCTTGATGGCGAATCAATCTATTGATGTCATGGCCGGTAAAAAAATGGGGCTAATACTGGATCGATAAGGACATATTGATAGAACTTTTTCACCAGCTTTTTAATCGCTTGATCTTGCGGTAACTCTTCAAAAGGCGTGTGCATTGAAACTCCGTAATCTACATTAATCCATTTATTGTTAATGACTTATTAGTTAAGTACTAGATTCACAATAACAATTAACGCTATCACAAAAATAGTTACTAAAACAACGCCTGCAATGGCAAAATAAGCAAAGCTTCCTTGGCTAAAGTCTCTTAATCGATTATTGTCATTTTGAACGCCAAATAGTGCTGCACATACACTGACAATAACTTGCCAAAAACTAGGTTTTTGTAATTTATCATTCATTGGCGTCTCCAATTTATGCTAATTGATGTTGTTGTAAGGTGAATCCATTACTACTTGGTATAAATTCTAATTGATGTGTTAAACAATCGAGTTTATCGCGACTATCGTGGCTAACAAATAACACATGAGTATTACTATGACGTGTTATGTAATCAACTAATGCCAACACTTGAGCACGGTGATGATTATCAAGGCCTAAACATGGCTCATCCAAGATCAAAATAAGCGGTAATTTTACTACGGCACGGACAATTAATACTAATCGTTGTTCTCCATAAGATAACTGGGAAAAAGGTTGTTTGGCAAGCGAAGATAAGCCAAGTAACTCAAGCCATTGTTGGGCTATTTCAATCTGCGTATCTGTTGGTGAATCATATAAACCTATTGTATCGAAAAAACCTGAAACGATGGCGCCTAAAACGCTAGTACTTGCGCGATAATCGCGATGAAATTGAGCGCTAATTAATCCGTAATGGCGTTTAATATCCCACACTGTTTCACCTGTGCCTCGTTTGCGGCCGAACAATGTTATATCTTGACCGTAAGCCTTTGGGTTATCGCCGTTAATTAGGCTAAGCAGTGTTGATTTTCCACAGCCGTTGGGACCCGCTAAGCGCCAGTGCTGATTCGGCATAAAATCCCAATCCAATCCATCAAATACAAGGTTATCGTCATAACTCACTTTTACTTGCTTTAATGAAGCGAAGGCTTGTGAATTATCAAGGTGTTCATAATGATGGCAATCAGGAAGGTGATGCGGCAGGCTTATTTCAACCTTGTTATGTTGTTGCCAAGTTGCTGAATTTAGCACTTTTTCGCGGGTGTCAAAAATAGCATTTTTTCCATCATTTAATAATAATATTTTGTCAATATTATCTGGAAGTTCGTCATGATAAAAATCGATAATGATAAGGCTTTGGCCTGCCTTAATTAAGCTTGATAATGCACATGAAAGTCGATGTTGAGAGGCAATATCTAACCCGGCAAATGGCTCATCAAGAATTAGTAGTTGAGGTTTGGCGGCAATAGCTTTAGCAAGTAACACTTTTCGCACTTGCCCTGTTGAAAGCACTTTAAAAGGTTTATCAAGTAGACTTTCAATACCCAACATTGCAATAGCTGAATGTGAGTGTTCACTATCTCCAATAATATCAAATGCTGTTCGTCCCCAATCTATTCCACCTTCAATATTTTCGCTGTCATCATTGTATCGGTCGATGGCTAAAATTGTTTCTTCAACATCAAAACTGATTAGCTCAATGGTGGAAGGCGAATTAATATTAATGATGTCTGATGCAGCCAATGGTTGACCAAACTCTCCTTTGATTAATTGCCCTAGTAACGATTTACCGCACGCATTGTCTCCACAAATAAGTAATGATTCTCCACTTGGTAAGTGAAGATCTTGTAGGTAAAGCGATCGTTGAGTATCGAGTGCGATAAAAATTTCGTTGATGGACAGCATAGTCGTTTAGTTATTTAGTGTTAATTAGCCCAAGAGCATAGCACCAGATAAGTGTTTGCCCAACGCTTGTTAATCCCAATTCGTATTAGCAAATAGTCAAAGAATATAAATGAGCTGTTGACGATATAGGTTGTCAGATGATTTAATGCACGCAACCTTTCTATTGCCGCAGCGTTTTTTGACGATGCGATGAAAGGCCAGAAGAGGAGCGTTAGCCAGGTAGCTACATTGAAAGGTCCAAACCTTAATGATGTGTAGTAATGGGGTCTGACGCCGAGAGATGACTATTGATTTGGATAATAGTTGTTTCGGACATTAAGGCTGAATCCTTAATGACTGTCACCTATTTATTGGTGGAGAGCTTCTGGTCTTTGTATAAACCGTGGCTTTGCGCTGCTGTTTGTCAAATGCCTTTAGTTCTCCGAACGAAATTTGTTCGAGAGAAGCATGTTAAATTCCTACATTTTAAACGTTAATTCATGTTGGCTCAGTATTCGCTACTGGTTAGGCAAATTTGCCTCCTGCGTAAGTGCTGGTCATAAACCCCGGTTGTTTAATTTTCTTTTAATTAATCAAATATAACGGAGTTTATTATGAATCATAAAGTCGCCAAATTTGGCGGAACAAGTTTAGCCAATTTTGAAGCAATGAGCCGTTGTGCTGACATTGTTTTATCTTCCCAATCGACACGCATTGTTGTGGTAAGTGCCAGTAGTGGTGTGACTAATTTATTAGTGAGTTTAAGCACCGGGGCATTGCCTGCGACGCAGCGTAATGCCGCTATTGCAAAAATTAGTGAGATTCAATCAGCTATAGCAACGCATCTTGAACTGAGCTCACAGCAGTTATCGCTAATTGATGACTTACTCGAAAAAGTTGGCGATATCGCCACATCAATTGCACGATTGAATGTCGGTGAAGAGCAGGTTCGCACGCAGTTAACAGATAAACTACTTGCTTGTGGTGAACAACTGTCATCGACGTTATTTACACAGGTACTGATTGAACGCGGTGTCAACGCGCATTGGTTAGATGTACGTGATGTCATGCGTACATCAAGTGATTTTGGTAAAGCAACTGTGTGCATTGACACTGTTGTACAATTAGCCAGCGAAAGAATAACGCCATTACTTGAAAAACAAGTGATTGTGACTCAAGGGTTTATTGGCAGTGATGAAGCTGGAAATACGACGACGCTCGGCCGTGGTGGTAGCGATTATTCGGCAGCGTTACTCGGCGAGGCAACTCATTGTTCGCAAATTGATATTTGGACTGATGTCACAGGTATTTTCACAACAGATCCTAGAATTACTGCGCAGGCTTATGCGCTTGAAGAAATCAGTTTTAATGAAGCCGCGGAAATGGCAACGTTTGGCGCTAAAGTACTTCATCCTTCAACGTTAATTCCTGCAATGCGATGTAAAATTCCTGTTTTTGTTGGCTCTTCTAGAGCGCCTGAAGCGGGCGGCACCATAGTGCGTAATGAAACTGAGTCGAAGCCTGTTTATCGGGCGATAGCTCTGCGCCGTGAGCAAACATTACTAACGGTAACTAGCATGGATATGCTACATGCACCGGGTTTTTTGGCGCGAGTATTTACTATTTTGGCCAAATACAATCTAAGTGTTGATTTGGTAACTACCTCAGAAGTGAGTGTTGCCATTACGCTAGATAATACGGGATCAAATTCTGGCGGAAATACACAAATTAGTCAGGCGATGCTGGCTGAATTAGAAGCTGTTTGTCAGGTGACTATTGAAAAGGACTTGGCATTAGTTGCACTTATAGGTAACGCTATCGATACCAGTTATGGTGTTGGTACTCGTCTATTTTCGACATTACATGATGTCAATGTTCGAATGATTTGCCAAGGTGCAAGCTCTCATAATTTGTGTTTCTTGGTGGAAGGGAACCAAGCAACTGATGTGATCAGTCGCCTGCATCACGCAATGTTTGAGCAAAATGCGCAAGGGGTGGCGTAATGAGACAACAACAATTTGACGTTAAAAGTTATCCTTTATGGACCGCTCTAGTTACGCCTTTTAATGATGAAGGGAATATTGATTTTGATAATTTATCCTTTTTGGTTGAACAACAAGTCGCCGCTGGTAATGGATTGTTACTTGTTGGGAGCACCGGAGAAGGCCTTGCGCTTACGGAAGATGAGCAGGAAACTATTGTTCGTTTTGTATGTAAAAAATCTCCTGCGGTTCCCATTATGGTTGGGGTAGGCGGTTTTGACTTAATGACGCAACAAAACTGGATTACCCGTTGTAATGATTTGCCTATCGATGCTTATTTGTTAACGGCGCCGCTTTACGCAAAACCAGGACCTATTGGTCAAACACAATGGTTTAGAGCATTATTACAAGCGACTGATAAACCTTGCATGATTTACAACGTGCCGTCACGAACCGGTGTTGAGTTAAGTCCTTGTGCATTGGCTAAGTTGCGTGATGAAGAAAATTTTTGGTCAGTCAAAGAAGCCAGTGGCAGCCCGTTAAAGTTCAGTGAATTTAAGAAAGCCTTACCAAATATCGCGATTTATAGCGGAGATGATGCATTGCTTCCTGAATTTAGCTTGTTGGGCGCGACAGGTTTGGTATCTGTTTGCGCTAATGTATGGCCACAAGCAACGCAACTGTATGTTGCCCAATGTTTGAATAAGCCGCAAAGCACTGCATTTAATTTATGGCGAGATGCTATCGAAACGTTGTTTAGTGTCGCTAACCCCATCCCACTTAAAGTGTTGATGCACCAGTTAGGGCAAATTAGTAGCCCATTGCTACGGGCACCTTTGACACACGAAGAATTAACGTGCTTAGCAGGTATTACCGAAGCTCATTATCAAATTACTCAGTGGTATCAATCTCAAACACGCCGTGTCGTGAATAGTTAACAAGGTTTTATAGAATGAATTGGCAACAAGTTTTAGAACAATTAGAGTGTGGCGAAGTACGTAGCGCAAACAAAGATGAAAATGGCGTTTGGCAAGCAAATGTTGATGTGAAACAGGCTATTTTGGCTTCATTTAAAGCGGGCGAAAATGTCGATTACGATGGCGCTTACGCTGGGTTCGTTGACAAAGATAATCTGGCACCGCGCCAGTTTAGTGTGCAAGACAATGTGCGTTTAGTGCCTGGTGGATCGTCGGTACGTCGTGGTGCGTATGTCGCACCAGGTGTCATCATTATGCCACCAGCTTACATTAATATTGGTGCCTATGTGGATAGTGGCACTATGGTTGATTCTCATGCGCTAGTGGGCTCATGTGCGCAAATTGGTAAAAACGTACATTTGTCGGCGGGTGTTCAAATTGGCGGCGTATTAGAGCCAATTGGTGCTTCGCCAGTTGTGGTTGAAGACAATGCATTTATTAGCGCTGGTTGTATTTTAGTTGAGGGCGTTGTTGTCAAAGAAGGCGCTGTGTTAGCGCCTAATGTCACTTTGTCTGCGTCTGTACCGGTTTATGATGCCGTCAATGAACGCCTATTAGAAAAAGGTGCACCCATTCCTGAAAATGCGATTGTTGTGCCGGGTACTCGTCCTGTCAATACGCAGTGGGGGAAGGAGCAAGGATTATCGATGCAATGTCCAATTATTGTAAAATATCGCGATAGTCAAAGTGATGCCGCATTAGCATTAGAGCAGGCATTGCGTTAATGAGTCATCATTCTTTTATAGAGAAAAATCGGCAATTAATTGCTGATTTTTCGGCAACTCAAGATGTTCCATTTTATGCTTATGATATCGACGGTTTAGCCACACATATAAAACAACTCGTCAATGATGACATTAAGTTATGGTTTGCTGTAAAAGCAAATCCACTATCGAGTGTCATTAAAACATTAGCTAATCAAGGTATGCAATTTGATGTCGCAAGTAGCGGTGAACTCGATCAGGTACTTGCTCAAGGCGTGAAGCCTGAGCATATTCTTAATACTGGTCCAGCTAAATCATTGGCACAAATTACACATTTCTTTGAGCAAGGGGTGTCTGTATTTGTCGCTGAAAGCGCAAATCAATTAGCCTTAATTAATCAGCAAGCCAAAGTATTTAATGTCGTGCCGTCCATCTTGTTACGTGTGCAATTGCGCTTTGAACAAGATAGTGATAATCCTTTGGGTGGCAATGAATTAACACCATTTGGACTGGGTAGCGATGAATGGAACGATGTTGATTTGTCGCAATTTGATCAAATAAACGTTATCGGTCTGCATATCTTTCAATGGGGCAACATGCTCGAGGCCGATGCATTAATTGATTTATGGCAGGCGATGGTTTCACCGCTTAAAGCGTTGGCAATGGCCATGGGGTTTGAACTCTCTGTTCTCGATTTGGGCGGCGGCTTAGGCGTGCCGTATGAAGGTGATGAGCGAAGACTTGATTGGGAGACGTTGAAACAAGCACTAATCAAAATAAAAACTCAAGCAGGTGTGGATGAACTATGGTTAGAGCTTGGACGATTTGCGGTGGCAGAGTATGGTTATTATATTAATCGCGTGGTTGATGTAAAAAATAATTACCAGCAAGATTTGGTTGTTATGCAGGGTGGCATTAATCATTTATTACGTCCGGCAATTACTTCACAGCCATTTCCTACCTGCTTATTAAGAAACTCTAGTGCGTCAGCGTTGCCGTTTCATATTCATGGCCCGCTATGTACAAGTTTGGATAAGTTAGGAACGTTATCACTGCCTAGTGATGTTCAGATAGATGACATCTTAATATTTTCTCAATGTGGCGCTTATGGTTTTACCGAATCGATGCCATTTTTCCTATGTCATGAATTGCCTGCTGAGGTTATTGTGATTGACGGTGATGTCGAAACTATTCGTCCTGCATTACCAGCATCGAGTTATTTGTTTTAAAGAGAGAAAGTAATGACAACAATTGAACACTCAACACTTGAAGTTGCTGTGCTAGCGAATGGACAAGCCTTGTCTGTACCTGTTTACCGCATACGTGGAGAGTCTGATGGCCCCAGTGTTTATATTCAGGCGAATATGCATGGCGCCGAAGTGCAGGGTAATGCGGTTATTTATCAGTTGCTTGAACAGTTTAAATCGTTACATTGCTTAGGGAATATTACGTTAGTACCGCTAGCAAATCCCATTGGAAGCAACCAAAAGAGTGGAGAATTTACGCTGGGTCGATTTGATCCCATTACAGGTGAAAACTGGAATCGCGGCTATCATTTTAATAAATCATTGCCAATTGAATTTGCCGCCGATAATAAGCAATTAACGAATGAGGAGATAAAGCAAAAATTTAGGCAAGCAATTATCGATGATTTAGAGAAAAACAAACTAAATAATCCTTATGGTGCCAAGACTAGTCAACTGTTATGTGCGCAGTTGCAACGTATGGCATTTGATGCCGATATCGTACTTGATTTACATACAGGGCCTATATCTTCGCGTCATTTATATTGCCCCGAATATGCTAAAGACAGAGCCACTTTGTTTGATATTCCCCATGTATTATTTATTCCGAGTGATTTTGATGGTGCAATGGATGAAGCGACGTTTTGTCCGTGGTGGCAATTGCAACAAGCTTATCAAGCTCAGGGGCGTGATATTGATGTCATGGTAGAAGCCTTTACATTAGAATTGGGATCGCAAGAGTGGCTATCATTGGCAGCGGCCAGTGAAGACAGTGATAGTGTCCTAAGTTACCTTCAAGCACGCGGCGTGATTAAAGGTGAAGTCTTTAACCCACGTCAAATGACACGCTATGGCTGTATGCTTGAACATTATCGCGCACTCTATGCGCCGCAAAGTGGACTAGTGGAATATCTGGCTCCTTTTGGTGAAATATTAGAAGAAGGGCAGCCATTGGTTCAAATGCTCCATATGGAGCGTTATGTAGATGACGATTGTGTTACACAAGTTAACGCGCCACAGCGATGTATTCCTGTATTACATTTTGCGTCAGCCAGTGTTAACCGAGGGACAGAGCTTTACAAAGTGATGACTAATTTCTTCACATTGTAAGTTACAAACGGCCTTAAAATCGTTATGCTAGCGCCCATTATCCTTTGTTAGAGAATACAACATGGTTATTGGGCGTAGAAAAAAGCCAACAGTGGACATGCCAACGGTGCAAGCCACCGTTGTTGAAGTAAATATTGAGCCAATTGAGCTTTATAAAATATTAAAAATTGAAAACCTTGTAGAAGGCGGCGGAGAAGCAAAAATTCGTATCGCTAATGGTGAGGTGATGCTTAATGGTCTAGTAGAGACTCGCAAGCGTAAGAAGGTTTACCACAATGATGAAGTTGAATATGCTGGTGAATTAATGAAAGTTCAGGTAATTGGAAAAGAGTAATGGCGTTTAATAGTGGCGCTATCAAACGCTGTCTCTTATACACATCTCCGAGCCCACGAGACTAGG
>OJBM01000209.1_pt1 | contig 22117 bp, 15 predicted proteins | sample 1591061 | NCBI WGS metagenome assembly OJBM01 (sample SAMN05416872, study PRJEB24817) | seawater metagenome | isolation source: Sea water | place: Canada:Atlantic | collected 2013-11
GTCTCGTGGGCTCGGAGATGTGTATAAGAGACAGAAATCAGACTTTGATTATCGTCTACAAACGCCAGAACGTGTCGGGCGAGCCGGCATTAATAAAGTCGGCTTAGGCTGCTTACTGGGATTAGAAGATTGGCGAACGGATGCGTTTTATGTTGCAAAGCAACTTCGCTTCTTAGAGAAGCAGTTTTGGAGTATGAAGTTTTCATTAGCTTTTCCACGCTTGCGTCCTTGCGAAGGAGGTGGCGATATTAATTCACCGATGAATGAACGAGAGTTAGTGCAGCTAATTTGTGCTTATCGTATTTTTAATCAACAAGTAGAATTATCTCTTTCTACTCGGGAATCCGCTGTCTTTCGCAATAACATGATGGCGCTTGGTATCACGACGATGAGTGCGGAATCGAAAACACAACCCGGTGGATACGCTAGTGACGATAAATCATTGGAGCAGTTTAGTATTGATGATACTCGCAGTGTAGATGTTGTAGCGCAGATGATTACTGACAAGGGCTATCAGGTTGTGTGGAAAGACTGGCAGCAGGGATTGATTACGGCATAATCGGCTAAAAAAGGAGCTTTACGCTCCCTTTAACCAAGATTTTTTATAGAATCATGGCCGCAGCACTGCCAAATATGATTAGTGGAATATTGTAATGCAGGAAAGTTGGCACGACAGTATCCCAAATATGATCGTGTTGACCGTCGACATTTAAGCCAGATGTAGGCCCAAGCGTGGAATCTGACGCTGGTGAGCCAGCATCTCCCAGCGCTGCTGCTGTGCCGACTAAAGCAGCGGTTCCCAACACTGAAAACCCAAATGACAGACAAAGGGGAACATAGATAGCGGCGATAATTGGAATAGTGGAAAATGATGAACCGATGCCCATGGTAATTAATAACCCAATCACTAACATGACAACGGCAGCGAGCAATTTGTTGTCACCAATCACTGATGAAAAACCACTCACTAACGATTCAATGTCGCCTGTTGCCTTCATGACTGTTGCAAAGCCCGCGGCTGAAATCATAATAAAGCCGATGGTTCCCATCATTTTTACACCACTGGTAAAAATATCTTGAGTTTCGCTAGGCTTAAAAACGCCGCCGATGGCAAAGATAATTAAACCAACAATTGAACCGGCGATGATGGAGTTGCTATCGCGCTGAATAACTAATGCTGCCAGCATGGCAACGAGTGCTGCAATAATATAACGCGGATTGAAATCCAAGGTTTTCTGACTCGCATCAACTTTATGTGAGACATACTTTCGTGGCTTGCGATAGGTAATAAATAACGCCACTAATAACCCTAACAGCATACCGCCTACTGGAATCGCCATCACAAATGGGATTTGCGATGCCGTTATTTCAAGCCCATTGTTGGTTAAGTTTTTGAGTAATAATTCAATGAGGAAAACTTGACCAAACCCATAAGGGAGCAACATGTAAGTGCCGGTTAAACCGAAGGTTAACGTACAAGCAATTGCGCGTCGGTCAAGGTTAAACTGGCTAAATATCCCTAATAGTGCAGGAATTAAAATAGGAATAAAGGCGATGTGTACCGGCACGATATTTTGAGAGCTTATCGCCGCTAACAAAATAATACTAAATAGAATAGCTTTTACCATGGTATGTGAGCCATCAGCTTTACGACCAATAAGCGCAATAATTTTGTTGGCCAATAGGTCAGTTATTCCAGAACGACTAATCGCTACTGCAAATGCTCCTAACATGGCGTAATCAAGGGCGATCGGCGCGCCGCCGCCTAAACCTGATTTGAAGACGTTTATGGTTTCTAACAGTGGCATTCCACTATACAAACCACCGACAATAGCACTGATAATCAGCGCGAAAACTACGTTAATTCGACATAGTGAAAGTATTAGCATTAAAAATACAGCTAAGACAACAGCATTCATTTCGATTCCTTTATTGTTTTTATTTTCATCGCGTTAGGCTGGGCTTCAATATAACGTGTAATGAATCTTTTAGAAACCACCGTGTTGATAGAAGTGTCTGAGTTATATTGGTTAAATTCACTGATTGTTGGCATATTATGTCAGTTCATTAAGTCTGAATATGATATTACTCCTTTAAAACAGTTACTTACGATTTGGTTCTTTCTTTGCAATACACGAGTACTAGCAACAGTTGACTAGTGGTTGAATTTTCAAGGAGATAACATGAGTTTATTACGATTAATTTTAAATGTGGCTTGGTTCTTATGTGGCGGTGTCATCATGAGTTTGTTATGGGCGTTTGTTGGTATCATTGCCTGTATAAGTATTGTTGGTATTCCATTTGCGCGTTCATGCTTCGTAATAGCGCGATTAGCCCTGTGGCCGTTTGGTCACGACATTGAAAATCGTGAGTATTTAACACGTCGTGAGGACATCGGAACTGGATCTCTAGGCGTCGTGGGCAATGTTGTGTGGTTCGTACTTTTTGGCTGGTGGTTAAGCTTAGGGCATTTAATTCACGCGGTATGTTGTTTTGTAACAATCATTGGTATTCCGTTTGGTATCGTTCATCTAAAACTTGCAATGCTAAGTTTTGCACCTATTGGTCAAACCGTGGTTCCTGTTAGGTAAACGATGAGATTTCTCAATAAAGGCGCTGTTAAAGTGCCTTTTTTTTGTGTTAGCATCCGTTCAAACAAATGTTTACATAGGAAGTTGTATGACAGAAATCATTGTTCGGGGATATCATTTAGATGGCTATCAACATGTCAATAACGCGCGTTACTTAGAGTTTTTAGAAGAAGCTCGTTGGGAATGTATGACAAGCGATATTGATACGTTAGTTAAACACAATGCTGGATTTGTAGTAGCAAATATAAATATTAACTACCGCGCGCCAGCATTATTACATCAACACTTAATGGTCGAGACCCAAATCAGTAAAATTGGTAACAACAGCGGTATCGTGTCGCAGGTGATTCGCTGTAAAGAAACGGGCAATACAGTGACGGATGCACAAACAACATTTGTTTTATTTGATATGAAAAAACATAAGGTGATGGCAATTGAAGGGGAGCTACGCAACTGCTTGGAATCTTGCCAACGACGATTATCTGCGTAACGACATGCTCCTCTTTGTAAAAAAGAGCTCGGTACTAGTCCTGTACCGAGCTTAGGGGAATCACTTATATTAGCCTAGTTCATATATTTTTAACTGGGACTAATATTTTGGTGATTTTCACCGCTCTCCTTAAAGCTGTACGTGATCATTAACAAGATGGCGTGGTAACTTGTTCTTTATCTTATTGTTAACCCATTTACCCAGCCCTATAGGAATGCCTTGGTATCCGAGAACGACTTCTCCTTTTTGTTTGCTTGGATTGTCGATTGATATATCTTGTCCTTTAAGGAAGCACGTATATTGCTCTCTATCTAAATCGATAGATACTTTTCCCCATATTGTGATGGCGTCATGATTAATGGTGTGGTGCTTTTTACCAAGTTCTATTACCTTAACGCCATGGCGTGCAAATCGCATTTTGTCTGTGAGATGCTCTGAACCTGTCGGAAATGCCCATATTTCGTCATCGCGCTGATAAAGGTTATCTCCAAACTCCGCCGTTTTAAGTAGTGGTTCTAGCGCTTCTAATACATTTATCTGTTGCTTTCTAGATAACAGGCTAAACGGAAATTTGCTCTTAAATGACGGTTTTTCTGAGCTGTTTGTGGCTGATGCTTTGGTAAATTTTGCGACAAAAAAACCTTCGCTGTTGTAAATTTGCGGCCAAATGTGGAGATAACCTTCATCGGTGACTGATTTTTCAGCCCCTTCAAATAAGTTATGTAATGAAACCGCGCTTGCGTTGTTAGGAAACGCAGATAATAACCACTCACAGACTCCTTGGTTTTCAAGGCCATTAAGTGCACATGTAGAGTAGACTAATTCTCCACCTGGTTTGAGCGCCATAAACGCGCTCTTGATCAAGGCCTTTTGCAACGTTGTGATTTCATCAAGGTGTTCGACAGACCAGTTTTTAAATGCGTCATGATCCTTTCGTACTGTTCCTTCGCCGCTACATGGTGCGTCGAGCAAGATAGCGTCAAATTGGTTTTCTAAGTAGTCGCCATGAACACTGCCATCGAAATGACTAATTAGCGTATTGCTCATGCCTAGTCGTTGGAGATTGGCATGCAGTGCTTTTACGCGACTTGATGAAAATTCATTGGCTACCAATAAGCCGCGATTTCCCATTAAGGTGGCAATTTGAGTCGTCTTTGAGCCTGGTGCCGCCGCTAAATCTAAAACAAACTCAGGTGTTTGTTTAATATTTTCAAATAATGCTGTAGGAGGGAGCATTGAACTTGCTTCTTGTATGTAGAACAAGCCCGCCAAGTGTTCTGGTAATTTACCCGGCGCAGTCGCGTTTTCATTCAATGTAATCCAGTAACCATCTTTACACCAGCTTATCGGTGTAAACTTCCAACCTAAAGGCGTCATTAATGATATAAAGTCGTCATGACTTATCTTTAACGTGTTAATACGAATACTAAAGCGCAGCGGCTGCTGACAGTAGTGTATTAAATCTTCAACAGATAAGTGGTCAGGTAAAGTGTCTTTGATTAAATCAATAAACGCGTCAGGAATTTGGATATTGTTGGATGTCATGAGTGTGGCCTATGTCAATTCGGCGGCTATTGTAACTAAATCTCCCTGTGAGGTATATGTTCAAACGTTGCCGTTGTACTGCTTAATTTTGTGTATTTGCTGTTAAATTCGTCAATAGTTACGGCATAGTCAGGTAAAGACTCTTTTCATTTAACCCAACTAAGGTATAGTAGCGTGCAATTCGCTTTATAATTAATTAGAGAAAGATTTTTGAACACAGATTATTCCCTCGTTGCTCGTCAGATTGAAGCATTGACAGACGGCGAGTTTGACGCCATTGCCGTACTATCTAATGTGTCTGCAATTCTTAATCAGTCGCTTGATAATATTAATTGGGTTGGTTTTTATTTTTTAAAAGATAATCAATTAGTATTAGGCCCTTTCCAAGGTAAAGTTGCCTGTTATCGTATACCGTTAGACAAGGGTGTGTGCGGTAAAGCAATCTCGACAAATATTGTTCAACGTATTGATGATGTTCATGCATTTCCTGGGCACATTGCGTGTGATAGTGCATCTGAATCAGAAATTGTATTTCCATTAATCGTTAACGGCAAAGCAATTGGTGTGCTTGATATTGATAGCCCATCACTTGCAAGATTTACTGAACAAGATGAAGCTGGACTCACTTTGTGTGTTGAGGCGTTAGTGGCCCATCTTGCTCAATGCGATCTTGAACTTATTGCAAAATAGGAAAATAATTAATGATGTACGATAGAGTTGATATTCACCAATACCTGTTTGACGCTAGTGAAGTTGGCGAGTGGGAAGGTGAAGAAGAACTAGCTGCGGAAAACATTAATAGAATTTACCATCATTTATTTAGTGTCATTGATGAATCGATTGACCTTGATCTCTTTGAACAAATGATTGATGCGGTATGGCCATACTGGCAATACCAACCTGGACTTTTGGAAGTGGACGATGAACTTGTCGTACACTTTGTAACATTTTTAATTGAAGAATTTGAAGTAAACTCGGAAGAATAAATGACTACTACAGTTAAACTAACAGACAATAAGGCAATCATTGCAATGCTGGCAGAAACATTTCCAGCATGTTTTACTATCAAAGGCGAAGCAAAGCCTTTAAAAATTGGCTTATTTCAAGAGCTTAGTGAGCGTTTGGCAGAAGACGAACGTGTGAGCAAAACTCAACTTCGTGGTGCTATTCGTCATTATACGACGAGTTGGAGATACCTACGTTGTATTAAAGCCGGCGCGAAACGTGTTGATTTAGATGGCGTTGAAGGCGATGAGCTAGAGCAAGAACATATTGACCATGCTGCCCAAACACTGGCACAGTCACAAGAGAAAGCTAAGCAACGTGAAGCCGCTAAGAAAGCTGCTAACCCAGAAAAAGCTAAAAAACCAAAGCCTGCTGCTCGTGCTAAACAAGCAAGTAAAGTACGTTCAAGCAAGCCTGCGGCTAAAGTATTGACGGGTGACAAAGTTGAAGATATTAACACGCTAAAAATTGACCAGTCAGTATTGGTTAACGTAGCAAAAGCGCCAATGAGCGGAACTATTGTTGATATTACTAAGTCAGACGTAAAGGTTGCTTTAGCATCAGGTATGGTCATTAAAGTAAACGTTGACCAAATTTTGACTAAGTCGTAATAATTAAAATTTAATTTAGCAAGGAGATTTTATATGCTAAACCGTATAACGTTAGGAATTATTCCATTAGTGTTAGCTGGACAGGCAATAGCCTTAGACAGTAAATATAAGATGGATGAAATTCCTGAGTTAGCGCCAGAGCCACAACATAAAGTCTCCACTACACGCTTAACCGGGTTATTTACTCGCACTCATTTCAAGACCTTTGATCTTAATGATCAGTTTTCGTCAAAGATTGCCAAGCGTTATGTTGAAAATCTTGATTTCAACAAATCGCTGTTTACGCAAGCAGACATCGATGGCTTTAATAAGTTAAACACGAATATTGACGATATGCTCAATGCTGGTGATGTATCAGCCATTTACAGTATTTATTCATTGCACATGAAGCGTCGATTTGAACGTTACCAATATGCGTTGTCGTTGCTAGATAAGCCGATGAATTTTACGGTTGCTGATGATTATGTATACGATCGTGAAGATGCAAATTGGGCGAAGAACACCAAGGAACTTGATGAGTTATGGCGTCAGCGCGTTAAGTATGATGCGCTAAACCTTAAACTTGCTGGTAAAGAATGGCCGGAAATTCAAGAAGTATTAGGTAAACGCTATAACAACGCTTTAAAACGCATTACTCAAACTAAGAGTGAAGATGTTTATCAAGTGTTTATGAATTCGTTTGCACGTGCTATTGATCCTCACACGAGTTATTTATCACCTCGTAATGCTGAGCGTTTCCAAGTAGAGATGAGCTTATCTCTCGAAGGAATTGGCGCCATGCTGCGCGCGGAAGATGATTACACCATTATTACTGAGCTTGTTCCTGGCGGCCCTGCTGACAAAAGTGAACAACTTGGTCCTGACGACAAAATCGTTGGTGTCGGACAAGGCGATGAAGAGATTGTTGATGTTGTTGGCTGGCGTTTAGATGATGTCGTCGATTTAATTAAGGGCCCAAAAGGGTCGACGGTTAAATTAGAAATAGTCTCTGGTAATGTTGGTGGACTTGATAATTCGCGTATTGTTTCTATTGAGCGTGACAAAGTTAAACTTGAAGATCGTCAAGCAAAATTAGAAATCATTGAGTCTGAGCTGCCTGAGTACAAAGGTCGCCGCCTAGCAGTCATTGATATCCCGAGTTTCTACGTTAATCTCACACGTGATGTTAAAAAGCTCATTTTAGAAGCTAAAGAGAAAAATGTTGAAGGCTTAGTCATTGATCTTCGAAATAACGGTGGTGGTTCATTGCCTGAAGCGATGGCATTAAGCGGGTTATTCATCGAGCAAGGCCCAGTTGTTCAGGTAAAAAACGGTGAAAACCGTGTCGATGTTAAATATGATCCAGATAACACCACCTTCTATGATGGAAAGGTGTCAGTATTAGTTAATCGTTATAGTGCTTCGGCATCTGAAATTTTCGCAGCAGCGCTGCAAGATTATGGTCGAGCATTAGTCCTTGGTGAGCAAACGTTTGGTAAGGGCACAGTGCAGCAGCATCGCGGACTTAGCCGAATTTATGATTATTATAAAAAGCCAATTGGCTATATCACTTATACGATTCAAAAATTCTATCGTATCAACGGTGGCAGTACGCAGAATAAAGGTGTCATACCAGATATCTTGTTCCCAACACCGATTATTGCCGATGAATTTGGTGAGGTAGTTGCAGACAACACGTTACCTTGGGACAGCATTCCCAAGGCGCGTTACAAAGTGTTAGGTGAAGTTAGCCCATCTAGCTTCAAACCGTTAACAGCAAAGCATTTATCACGCATCGCTAATGAGCAAGAATTTGTTTTCATGGACGAAGATATTGCACGTTATAAAGCCGATAAAGATAAAGTTAGTGTCAGTTTAGTGGAAAGTGTGCGTAAAGCAGAGCGTGAAGACGGTGAAAAACGTTCGTTAACACGTGCTAATTTGCGTCGCCAAGCACAGGGATTAAAGCCTGTTAAATCACTAGATGACTTGCCAAAGAAAGCGCCTGCACTTGATCCATATTTGGATGAAGCGGCAAATGTTACCTTTGATTATATTGATTTGGGTAAAATAGCGAAACGTTAATTTGCTATCGTATGACAATAAAGGCCGCTTATAGCGGCCTTTTTACGTAGATAACCTTGTTAATCAACAACTGTTGACGACACAATGATGGTTTAGTCGTTCGACTATTCTAATACAGTACATTGTGTTCAAACGAAAATTGATGATATAACTTTCTTTTCATCTGCATACTTACATCAATCATTAATTAACGTGTAAGTAGAGAATAACAATAATAATTGGATATTTATGAATTCACAGATCAAACGACCGTCATTATTGGACGCATTTGCGCCAGTGATACTGATGGTGACACTTTTAGGTGGTGCAGTATTTTATTTCGGTGATTCGTCGTCATCGGGGGCAAACCAAATTGCATTACTGTTAAGTGCTGGCTTAGCCGCAATTATTGGCATAAAAAATGGCTTTAAATGGGATGATATCGAAGCAGGTATTATTAAGGGCATTAGCTTATCAATGACGGCGATTTTAATTCTATTGGCCGTCGGCTCGCTGATTGGTACATGGTTGCTTTCCGGCACTGTTCCCACCATGATTTATTATGGTTTACAGATTTTGTCTCCGTCTTATTTCTATGCAGCTACTTGTATTATTTGTGCGATAGTTGCTATCAGTATCGGTAGTAGTTGGACTGTTGCTGCCACCATTGGTGTTGCGTTAATGGGTGTTGCTGGTGGCTTAGGTGTTTCACTGCCTATTACCGCTGGTGCAATCATCTCAGGTGCGTATTTTGGTGATAAAATGTCGCCTTTGTCAGACACAACAAATCTGGCACCAGCCGTTGCTGGTACCGATTTATTTACGCATATTCGCCACATGGCATGGACATCTTTCCCAAGTTTCGTTTTCGCGCTTGTGGTTTTCATCATCTTAGGTATGACTGAGACTAGCAGTGCAGAAGCGACACGAATTGCGCAGTTAAGTGAAGGCTTAACGAGCAAATATACCATCGCTTGGTATTTAATTATTCCACTGCTTGTCACCCTAACATTGGCATTAAAGAAAGTTGCTGCATTTCCAGCGGTATTTATTGGCGCTTTGGTTGGCGGCCTATGGGCAGTATTGTTTCAACAGGAATTAATTATTGAGCTGGCAGGTGAAGGCCTTGATGGCATTGGTGCGAATGTAACCGTCATTTGGACAGCTATGTTTGATGGCGTTTCAGTTGATACTGGTGATGCTGCACTCAATGACTTGTTGTCTGGCGGCGGTATGTCATCAATGCTCACCACAATTTGGTTGATCATTACGGCAATGGTATTTGGCGCGGTGATGGAACACGTTGGTTTATTAAAACGTGTTGTTGACTTATTAGTTGGTTTTGCACAATCAGCGTCTTCATTAATCATTACAACGATAGTGACGGCATTTGGTAGTAACTTGTTAACGGCGGATCAGTATATTTCCGTTGTTATGCCCGGTCGTATGTTTAAAGATGAATATGAAAAACGTGGTCTAGCGCCGGAGAATCTCTCGCGTGCATTGGAAGACGGTGGCACGGTAACGTCTGCACTTGTTCCTTGGAATACGTGTGGTGCGTATATGCAATCTGTATTACTTGTTAGCCCGTTAGAATATGCAGTGTTCTGTGTATTTAACTGGGCAAGCCCAATTTTCGGTGTAATTTTTGCGCTGTTAGGCTTTAAAGTGAAAAAGTTAGTCTCTAAAGAAGAGCCTCAATTTAACTAAGTTCAAATTTTTGATATAAAAGCCTGAGTTTCTCAGGCTTTTTTTATGCCCAATTATTTTCAAGGGAAGGTTATGTCTCAAGATACAACACAATATTTAAAAGATTACACAACACCAGATTATTTAATTAGCGACATCGGACTCGAGTTTGAGCTTAATGAAACAGCGACCGTAGTGACCGCTATATCAAAAGTAACATGCCAACGTGCAGGCGCGCCGTTAAAACTTGACGGTGAAGATTTAGAATTGTTGTCGGTGAGTATTAATCACCACGCGCTTGAAGCAGGGGAGTATAGGCTTGAAGATAATATACTGCTCATCGAAGAGGTACCTGAGACCTTTGAATTAACCATTGTTACGCAAATCAACCCAAGCGAGAATACAAAACTTGAAGGGTTATATATCGCTGGCGATGCATTTTGTACGCAATGTGAAGCACAGGGCTTTAGACGTATAACTTATTATCTTGATCGCCCTGATGTGATGGCGATCTATACGACAAAAGTCATTGCAGACCGTGATAAGTATCCGTTTTTATTAAGTAACGGTAACAAAATTGATAGTGGTGAACTCGACGGAAATCGTCATTTTGCAACTTGGCAAGATCCCCATAAAAAACCAGCGTACCTTTTCGCGTTAGTCGCGGGAGATTTTGATTTATTGACGGGGGAATACGAAACTAAATCAGGGCGCAATGTCGCACTAGAGTTTTTCGTTGATAAAGGAAACAAAGATAAAGCGACTTACGCACTTGGGGCACTGCAACGTTCGATGAAGTGGGATGAAGAACGTTTTGGCCTTGAATATGACTTAGACATATACATGGTCGTTGCCGTTGATTTCTTTAATATGGGGGCCATGGAGAATAAAGGGTTAAACGTCTTTAACAGTAAATATGTATTGGCGGATAAGGAAAGTGCAACAGATAAAGATTTCCATGGTATTGAATCGGTTATTGGTCATGAGTACTTTCACAACTGGACAGGCAATAGAATTACCTGTCGCGATTGGTTCCAGTTGAGCTTAAAAGAAGGGTTGACTGTTTTTCGCGATCAGGAATTTAGCTCTGATTTAGGCTCTCGTGCTGTTAATCGTATTGATGCGGTTAAAGTCATTCGCTCTCATCAATTTAGCGAAGATGCTAGCCCGATGGCGCATCCTATCCGCCCTGAGGCGGTCATGGAAATGAATAACTTCTATACGGTGACAGTGTATAACAAGGGCGCCGAAGTTATCCGCATGATTCATACATTACTTGGCGAAGATAGATTTCAAGCAGGCATGCGTGAATACGTTTCGCAGTTTGATGGCATGGCTGTTACTTGTGATGATTTTGTCAATGCAATGGCTACGGGATCCGGCGTCGATTTGGCTCAGTTTAAACGTTGGTATCAACAAAAAGGCACCCCCATTGTTACATCAACTCAATCTTATGACGCGCGACGTCGTCAATTGACGCTAACCTTAGAGCAAGAGTTTACAGGTAATAGTGATAATTCGCCGTTACACATTCCGATCAACGTTGAGTTGATCAGCCCTACAGGCGAAATTTTGTCAGGTAAAAATGGTCCCCGTACGCTTGAGTTAATTGATACCGAGCAATCATTTATTTTTGATGATATTGAACAAGGTACCACTGCAGTATTGCTTGGTGATTTTTCAGCGCCGATAAAACTTAAAGACACTCAAACTGCTGATGACTTAGTGCATATCTTATCTTATAGCCGTAATGACATCTCGCGTTGGGACAGTGCTCAGCAGTTATTCACGAATGTTATTTTAGACAACAGTAAACAAACTCAAATGAGCATTGATGCCCAGTTACTAGAGGCTGTAAATATCGTGTTGAACGATAATGATAGCGATCCGGCACTGATTGCACTGGCCTTAGAACTTCCCGCTGATATGGCATTATTTGAACTAGAAACCCCTATTAACGTTGATGGACTGTTGGCCGCAAAGCAATTCGTTAAACAGCAGATTTCACTTCATTGTCATAACGCGTTGCGATTGCGTTATGAGCGTTGTGTTGAACAATTGCAGCTGGCTACATCAACGTCTAGCGCGCTGCGTTCGTTAAAAATGGTGCTGATGAGTTATTTATGCGCGCCAGCAACCCCTGAAAGCATTGAATACATGGACGGTGAAATCGCACAGCAATTTGCTGATGCAAAAGAAATGACAGAGTCGATTAATGCATTAACGCTTGCTTGCCAATATCAACTACCGTGTTTTGAATCGTTATCTGATATATTTTCTAGCCGATGGAGCGAGAATGGATTAGTGATGGATAAGTGGTTTATGACCATTGGCCAATGGCCGGCAAGCGATGCAATAGAGAGAGTTATTGACGCGATGAATCAACCGAGTTTTAGTTGGCAAAATCCGAACCGAGTGCGCAGCTTGATTGGCGCTTTTGCGCAGGGGAACGCCAAACAATTTCACCAGATTGATGGCAGCGGTTATCGCTATTTAACGCAGCAATTGACCAAACTTAACGACATTAATCCACAAATAGCGGCACGTTTAATCACACCGCTATTGTCATGGCACAAGTTTGATGAAACGCGAAGTGCGCTCATGAAATCTGAGTTAACTACCTTAGCTAAGTTACCAACGCTTTCTAAAGACTTACTTGAAAAAGTAACACTAAGTTTAAGTCAATAAGCGCGATAGAGTTATGAACAAATATTATTTTTCTCTTAATGTGAGTTATGAGCGTTTTTTACCTTTTTATCAGGGGCAAGTTGATACTGTGCAGGTGGTCGATGAGGTTGGAAGACGAATTGATATACCGGCAAAACACTTTCGACAATTTTTAACGCGCGACGGTATTTTAGGAAAATTTGAGCTGATTACGCAAGTTGATGGAAAATTTATCACACTTAACAGAATTTATTAGAGTATTTACTTTAAACGCTAGTGCGAATTAGCGGCATGACAATTAAACGAGAGTGAATTATTTTACTCTTTTATAACAATGCGTTAACGATGAATGTGCAGCGATTTATTGAAAATTATAGAACGCTGCATTTTTTTTTAAATGTCGAGTTAGGTTTTTTGCTCTATTTGTTAGAAAACTTTAGATAAATCAATCAAAACATCAGTTGCAGGGGGCGTTTATTTACTGTAAAAATTACTGTTAGCTGATTATGTTAGTGAAATAACTGACATAAATAAAAAATAACAATAATCCTAAATGGAAAGTGGAGAAAGCTACATGAACGTGTTTAAAAAATCCGTGCTAGCCGTCGGTATAGGTGCTGCAATGGCAGCGCTAACTGCACCCAGTGCGCAAGCAGTAACTTTCAACTGGGGCGATATCGAAGGTAGTTTTAACTCTACTTTCTCATATGGTAGCTCTTGGCGTGTTGAGAAACGCGATTTTGATAATCAAGTAGGCATCGTTAATAATCCAAACAATGGTTTAGATTGGTCTGGTTATACTGCATTTGGTAATACCAAATATATCTCATCAGAATTATTTGCCCAAGATGGCTCGTATTCAAGTAATGGTGATTTAGCAAACCTCGCTTGGTCAAAAGGCGATGCATTTAGCCAAGTCGTCAAGGGCTTGCATGAACTTGATTTACGTTATGAAAACTACGGCGTATTCATTCGTGGTATGTACTTTCATGATTTCGCATTAGATGGCAACCTTGATTATAAGCGTGAGCTACAAATTAATGGTCAAGATCGTGGTATTGATCTTTGTCGTGATAAAACGGCTGATGAACGCTTTTGTTCAGACATTCGTTTATTAGATGCATACTTTTCTGCTGATTGGGACTTTGGTGAGACACCAGTATCGTTCCGTATTGGTCAGCAGGTAATTAGCTGGGGTGAAAGCGCATTAATTTCACACGGTATTTCGACAATTAACGCCGTTGATTTAGGTCGATTACGTACACCGGGCGCTGAATTAAAAGAAGCGTTCATTCCACAGGGTATGGCTTGGGTTTCTGCAGGTTTAACTGAAAACCTATCAATGGAAGCTTACTACCAGTATGAATGGCAAGGTACTGTTGTTCCTGCGGCGGGTACGTATTTCGCGTCAAATGATTTTGTTGCTGGCGGTGGTAAACATAGCGCGATCCAATTAGGATTCAATGGTAACCCTGATATTGATGGTGACTTCTTAATTTCTGAGTTAAACAAACTGAGTGGCATGGTAACTTCAGGTCAAGTACCTGCGGAGACGCTTGGTGAGTTGATGTTGGCGTATCCAACGAAAGTAGCAATTAGAAGCAATGACATCAAACCAGAAGATGGTGGTCAATACGGTTTTAAATTCGCGTATCAATTTGATACCGCAGAACTTGCGTTTTACTACATGAACTATCACAGTCGTCGCCCATTAATTTCGGGGCAAGCGTCTAACTTCACTGCAGCCGCTATTCAACATGATCTTGGAGTGCTTGGCGCAGCTGCTGGCAATGTAGATTACGACACATTGGAAGAGCTAGATACCTTTACAAAAGCAAAAATAGTCTTCCCTGAAGACATTAAACTTTATGGTTTAAGCTTCAACACAGTATTGGGTGAAACATCTTTTGCTGGTGAAGTTTCTCATCGTCAAGACGAAGCGCTACAAATAGATGATGTAGAATTATTGTTTGCTGCGATGCCACAACAATTAGCGAATGCTGGCTTACGTCCTGATTTAGACGGAATTTCGCAAATGGAAGGCCTAACCTACCCATTTAAAGAAGGTGATTCTGTACCACCAGGCGCACTAGCAAACGGTTACGTTTTGGTTGATACAACTCAAGCTCAGTTTAACCTTGCACACTTGTTTGGCCCTACTTTAGGTGCTGATAACCTAACATTGTTCGGTGAATTCGGTGCGGTTTGGATTCATGATATGCCAGATCCAGATGTGTTACGTTTAAACGGTCCGAATACAGCGCGTTCTGGTGGTAATCCTGACATGCCAGGTATCATCCAATTAATTCACAATGGTCCAGAAACTAATCCTTTCCCAACTGATTTTGCTTGGGGTTATCGCTTAGTGGCAAAAACTGACCATAACAACGTATTTGACGGTGTAAACGCGTCAGTTAAATTGGTGTTCTCACATGACGTGAAAGGTATTACACCTGACCCAATTTTCCTATTTACTGAAGGCTCTAAATCAATGGCTGCTTCTGTAGATTTTGAATATCAAAATCGTTGGACTGCATCATTTGGTTATAACTCTTTCTGGGGTGGTAAAGGCACCATCAATACCATGGAAGATAAAGACTTCGTATCATTTAGCATTAAATATTCAATCTAACGGGTGCACAATAATATGAAAAAATTAACCCTTATTACGGCAATGACACTTGCCCTTAGCGCGCAAGCAAACGCAGCTGTAACCAGCGAAGAAGCGGCTAAGCTGAAAAAAGAACTAACCCCTGTAGGCGCGACACGTGCCGGAAACGCAGACGGTTCGATTCCTGCCTGGACTGGCGGTATTAGTAAGCCAGTGGCTGGTTATTCAAAAGGTGATCATCATCCTGATCCATTTGCAGCTGATAAAGTGTCTTTTACTATCACGGCTAAGAACGTTGAACAATACAAAGACAACTTAACCCCTGGACAAGTTAAGCTTTTTGAAACGTACCCTGATACCTTTAAAATGCATATTTACCCAACTCGTCGAAGTGCATCAATGCCGCAAAACGTGTATGACGCGATTGCTGATAATGCAACTAAAGCTGAGTTAATTCTTGGTGGTAATGGTATTAGTAATGCAGTGTTGGGTGTTCCATTTCCAATACCTACAACGGGCTTAGAAGTCATTTGGAATCACATTACTCGTTACCGTGGTGAAAAAGCAGAAATTGTGTCGTCGCAAGTTGCGCCGACAGCATCGGGTGATTACACCATGATGGAAATGAAAAACAGCATTTTGTTTAAATACACTGAACCGGGTATGACAGCTGATAAACTGGCCGATGACAACATCGTGTTTAAGTTTAAGCAAGTTACCACTCAGCCTGCACGTTTGGCGGGAACCGCATTATTGGTTCATGAAACACTAAACCAAGACAGTGAACCACGTAAAGCTTGGACGTATAATACGGGTCAACGTCGCGTACGTTTAGCACCAAATATTGCATTTGATACACCAGGTACAGCGACCGATGGTCTACGTACAACTGATGATTTCGATATGTACAATGGTTCACCATCTCGTTATAACTGGAAGTTAATCGGTAAAAAAGAAGTATATATTCCATACAATTCTTATAAGCTGCATGCGAAAGGTTTAGATTACGATGACTTAATTAAACCAGGTCATATTAATCAAGATTACGTACGCTACGAGAAACATCGTGTATGGCAAGTCGAAGCGACCTTGAAAGAAGGCATGCGTCATACCTATAAAAAACGTGTATTCTTCATCGATGAAGATAACTGGCAGGTGTCGGTTGCGGATATCTACGATAACCGTGATGAATTGTACCGCGTGGCGATGGCACATGAGCTAAACTACTATGAGTTACCAGCGTCTTGGTCAACGCTAGATGTTTACTACGATTTACAATCACGTCGTTATTTAGCACAAGGCTTAGATAACCATAGTAAAATGTATAATTTTGATGCGAAATTAACAGATAAAAAATTCACTAAATCGGCTTTACGTCGTGCCGGTAGATAATTTGTTAGTGTTCGAATTTTAAAGATAAAAGTGAAGCCGGCTATATGCCGGCTTTAGTTTTTATTGAGGATTGAAAAGTTGTTTAAAACAAATAAATTAATGTTCGGGTTAGTACTAGCAGGTATGACAGGTGCATGGTCACTGGTTAGTGCAACAGAAGCTACGCAAGAAGTTAAACAGGTGTTTAGATCTCAAGCAGCTGTGTTAGCAAAACATGCACCCGTTATGGCTATTGCAAACAATGGACAACAAATGATTGCGGTAGGTGCGCGCGGTCATGTGTTGGCCAGCGATAGCAAAGCTGATTGGTCACAGGTTTTGGTTCCTACGGATGTATTGCTAACGGATGTTGAGTTTTTCGGCGATAAAAATGGATGGAGTGTAGGTCATGATGCGACTATTCTACATACAAATGATGGTGGGGTCTCTTGGGCAATCCAACAACAAATTCCTGCATTAGATAGACCATTACTCGATGTTGATTTTGTGAGCTCTACGCGCGGATTCGCTATTGGTGCCTATGGCATGTTTTATGGAACCATTGATGGCGGTAAAACATGGACCAAGCAATTCTTAGAAAGTCTGCTCCCAGAAGAAGATGTCGAATATCTAGCGGAAGTGCGAGAAGAAAGCGAAGATGACTACCTGTCTGAAATCGCGTCAATATTACCGCATTTTAATAAGATAGTTGAACTCAATGATAAGCGACTGATGCTAGTTGGTGAATTGGGATTAATAGCATTCTCTGATGATTTAGGAAAAAATTGGCAACGCATAGAGAATGTCTATGAAGGCTCTTTCTTCACAGGAACTCAGTTGTCATCTGGTACGATTTTAGTCGGCGGCTTACGTGGCAACATGTTTCGTTCAATGGATAATGGTGTAAATTGGTCCAAGGTAGACCTTGGCAATAGCAATAGTATCAATGATATTTATCAGTTGAAAAATGGCGATGTTTTAGTGGCGCAAAATAACGGTACGTTATTAATTTCAAAAGATGATGGCGTTAATTTTACTCAGCATAGTTTACAAAAAGGACAGGATTTGATGGATATTCATCAAATTCAAGACCAAGTTTGGCTAGCTGGCAGTAAAGGTTTAAATGTAATCAAGGGTTCGAAGTAGGTCAACATGAATAAACTGGTGTTTTTTGTAGAACAATTTATCTTTCGCCACCGCCGATTTGTGGTTGCGTTCTTTGCCTTAGTTACGTTGTTTTTGTTGTTTCAAGCATCTCAACTTAAAATGGATGCAGCGTTTACCAAGAATATTCCGTTAAATCACGAATATATGCAAACGTATACCAAACACGCTAAAGACTTTGGCGGCGCTAACAGTATTATGGTGGCGGTACGTGCTAAAGATGGCAATGTATTTAGTGAATCATTTTTTAATGATCTCAAGCAGGTTCACGACCAACTTTACTTTATTCCTGGTATAGACAGAACCTCAGTTAAATCACTGTATTCACCGTCTACACGGTTCACCGAAGTGGTTGAAGACGGATTTGCTGGCGGCCCTGTTATTCCAGCAGACTTTGTTGCAGATGCGCGCGGATTAGATATTGTAAAAAGCAATGTTGAAAAAGCAGGTATTGTTGGTCGATTAGTATCTAACGATTATTCTTCAGCGATGGTGTCAGCAAAGTTACTAGATTTTAACCCTGAAACGGGTGAAAGACTTGAAACGCTCGCGTTTGCTGAACAGTTGGAGAATGATTTAAGAGGGAAGCTATTAAACGATAATATTGATATTCACATTATTGGTTTTGCCAAGATGGCGGGGGATGTCGCTGAAGGCGCAAAGGGCGTTGTGTTGTTTTTTATTGTCGCTCTGTTGATTACGGCAATAATGGTCTATTTGTTTTCGCGGTGCTGGATATTGACGGCGCTACCTTTAGTTTGTTCTCTCATTGCCGTTGTTTGGCAAATGGGATTGCTGACACTATTAGGTTTTGGTTTAGACCCAATGTCAATTTTGGTTCCATTTCTCGTTTTTGCAGTCGGTGTTAGTCACAGTGTTCAAGTGGTTAATGGCGTTAAAAAGAAAATGCTGACGGGACTGGGCTCTAAAGAAGCGGCTGCTGCAACCTGTTGTGCGCTGTTAATTCCTGGTGGTGTTGCACTATTATCAGATACTATCGGCTTTATAACGCTGCTCTCAATTGATATTGGAATTATTCGTGAGTTGGCTATTTCCGCGAGTTTGGGTGTAGGCGTAATTATTTTGACCAATCTGGTTCTATTGCCGGTATTAATCTCCTATCGCGACGTTAAAATTAATCCACGAGAAAATGAGCCGAATCCGGCCCTTGAAAAACTGTGGACGCTATTAGCGATGTTCGCATCTCGTAGAGCTGCGATAGTGGTGGTGTCGTTAACCGCTGTATTATTCGTTGCTGGTCACTTTCAAGCACAAAAAATGAAAGTGGGCGATTTAGAAGCAGGCGCTGCAGCGCTGCATCAGTGGTCGCGATACAATCAAGACACAGCACTCATTACCGAACGTTTCTCTATCACTACGGATGTAATGTCGATTATTGTTGAAGGCCAAGCGGATTCTTGTACTGATTACACGACATTAGCAACGATGGACAAATTTCAGTGGCAAATGGAAAATGTTAAAGGTGTTCAATCAGCGATTAGCCTATCGAGTGTGGTAAAAACCGTTAACGGTGGCTTTAATGAAGGCAATCCGAAATGGCGAACACTGTCACGTACGCAAGCAACTTTAGTACAATCGATCTCGCAAGTGCCGACGACGACAGGTTTGCTCAACGCTAAATGTGACAATATGCAAATCTTGCTGTTTTTAGAAGATCATAAAGCAAATACAATCGAACGTGTTGTCGCAGAAGCTAAGCATCAAGCGTCATTATTAGATACTGATACACTGAAGTTTAAATTGGCATCCGGACCAGTCGGCGTTATGGCGGCAACTAATGAAGCTGTCGAAGCGGCGCAAACGCCAATGATGATGTATGTCTATGGAGCGGTGATCGCGTTGTGTCTTCTTAGCTTTAGGTCGTTACGTGCCACTATTTCGGTGGTTGTGCCTCTTTTTGTGGTGTCTACGTTAGCGCAAGCATTGATGACATTCCTTAATATAGGACTGACGGTATCGACGTTACCTGTGATTGCATTAGGTGTAGGTATTGGGGTTGATTACGGGATATATATCCTTGCGACCATGAACCAAGGCTTGAGCCAAGGACTAACCGTTCAGCAATCCTATATGATGGCACTTAAAGAGCGTGGTACGGCGGTAATATTTACGGGTGTGACACTGGCTATTGGCGTGAGTACTTGGTTCTTCTCTGATCTCAAGTTCCAAATGGACATGGGCATTTTGCTTACTTTTATGTTTTTAGTGAATATGTTGGGTGCAATTATCGTTTTACCTGCTTTAGCCAATTTATTGTGGTTCAAACAAGGTAAATGAGCTGTTAAAAATTCGTAATTTGTCGTTAAAAAAAGACCATTTTATGGTCTTTTTTTTTGTCTTTTGCATAACCATTCACTCATTGTGCTTGAAATTGTCTAGGCCTTGAGTTAACTGGTGTTACGAGTTGTTTTTTATGAAAAAATTACTCGAAATTTATAGTCTTTAATAATAGACTAGCTTAACTAAAACAAAAATATATGGATCAAGGCAGGATGCTTGGTCTGAAGTCCAGAGCTTAGAACAATAACTAACCAGTTAATTAAAGGAATCGAGACTATGGCATTAAAAGATGCAAATTCCTCTGTACTATTGGAAAACGTGGCACGCATGATCGACGACAACGTAGGCGAAGAATTAGCCCCGCTTGTTAAATCATTTACTAAAATCATTTATGGCGATATCTCGGAAGATGATATTGCGGTGCGAAGTGACAGTGACCTATATGGCGCTGCATTGAGCTTATGGGGAGCGTTAAACGAACGTAAACCTTATGAGCAAGTGGTTAAGGTGTATAACCCAATTCTTTCTCGTCATGGTTGGCAGCCGACGAAAACTATTATAGAAATTGTGCATGCAGATATGCCGTTCTTAGTAGATTCTGTCAACATGGCTCTTAAACGTCTAAACATTAACAGCCACTTATCACTACACTACCCAATTAGTGTTTCTCGTGATGACCAAGGTAATGTTAATGCCCTGGCTAGTTTAAAAAATAAAAAAGAACAAACAGAAGATATAACTATTTTCCTTTTGGAAATAGATCGTTTGGAGTCAGAAGAAGTATTGGCGCAAGTACAACAAGAACTCGTGAATGTGCTTGAAGAAGTTACTTTATCAGTACAGGACTGGAAACCGATGCGTGGTAAATTAAAAGACGTTATCGACGGCTTAGCGAAAGCGCCTTTCCCTGGTCCAAAACGTGAATTGGAAGAGACGTTAAATTTCTTGCAGTGGATTTATGAAGGTAACTTTACCTTACTTGGTTATCGTTCATATTCGCTAAACGCGGTGGAAGGTGATATTGAATTGATGGCCGATTCAAGTACTAGTCTTGGTATGATGCTCAACTCACAGGAGAGCAAGCCTAAGTTATTATCAAGTCTTACCTTTGGCGCGCAGCGTGAAGCAACCTCTGACAAATTAATGCTATTGACCAAAAGCAATACAATCTGTCGCGTTCACCGCCCTACAAAAACAGATTACATTGGTATTAAGCGCTTTGATAAAGCTGGACGTGTTGTCGGTGAAGACCGCTTTATTGGTTTATATGGCTCTAGTATCTACAATAACAGCGTTTTTCAAATCCCATACCTTGGTGACAAACTACAACGCATTACTGAATTGTCTAACTACAGCAAGGGTAGTCATGACTTTAAAGCGATGCAGCATTTCTTAGAAACCTATCCACGTGATGAATTAATTCAAGCGACTGAAGCTGAATTGTTAGCGACGTGTGTATCTGTATTGAAACTAGAAGAGCGTGATTGCGTTAAGTTGGTCGTTCGCGAAGACAGTTTTGGCCGCTTTTATTCGTGTGTTGTTTACATGGCAAGAGAGCGTTACAACACGGCGCTGCGTAAGAAAACGCAAGAAGTATTAGCACGTCACTTTGAATCAGATGAAGAAGTTGCATTTACGACCTTCTTCTCAGAATCAAATCTGGCGCGTACACATTATATTGTGCAGTTAAAACCTAACCATAAACCGGAAATTAGCGTGAAAGCCATCGAAAACGATTTAATTGAAGCCGCTCGTTCATGGGAAGATAAGCTAGAGAATGCATTAGTTGCGCATCATGGCGAATCTATTGCTAAAGCGCTCAGTAATAAGTACAACAAAGCCTTTAGCCAGAGTTATAAAACTGATGTATTACCAGGCGTTGCTGTTGTTGATATTGCGACCCTCGAAACATTAAACGATGATCACAACTTAGGGATGATTTTCTATCGCCCACAAGAAATGAAGAAGGGCAGTAAACAAGTTCGATTGAAATTGTTTAGCTTAGACGAGCCACTTCATTTATCTGATG
>OJBM01000210.1_pt1 | contig 22058 bp, 12 predicted proteins | sample 1591061 | NCBI WGS metagenome assembly OJBM01 (sample SAMN05416872, study PRJEB24817) | seawater metagenome | isolation source: Sea water | place: Canada:Atlantic | collected 2013-11
GTATCTGGCTACGAACCAGAGGGTCGGAGGTTCGAATCCTCCCAAGCGCACCATTTTAGTTTTATTAAAGTGGTCATTCGTTTAGTAGTGAAGTGTTACCAGATTTGCGCTTGTAGCTCAGCTGGATAGAGTATCTGGCTACGAACCAGAGGGTCGGAGGTTCGAATCCTCCCAAGCGCACCATTATTAAAAAACCTAGTTCATTGAACTAGGTTTTTTTTTGCCTGCAGGATGCAGGTACTGAGCTTGCGTCGGGAACATGCAAGCGGTGCCTGCAGGAAGTACCTTTTCTAAATGGAGAGTGAGCTTATGTAGGGAGCATATAAGCGGTGCTTACAGGAAGTACTTTTTCTAAATGGAAAGTGAGCTTGCGTCGGGAAGGTGCAAGCGGTGCCACAGGGTCTAGGTACTAAGTTTATGTCGGGAATTTATAAACGGTGCCATAGGGTGCAGCTTGCCAAGTTGGAGGGTAAGCATCTGTCAGGAACATACACACGGCGCCTGCGGTAGTTAAACCTACACTGAATGCTATTTAATGATGGCCATTTACTTTTGTGTCAGTAAAAACCATTGTTAAATTAAGAAAAGTGAATCTTGTAATTGGCTAGTCACACCTGTAATACATTTAAGTAACCACCCTTCTTATAATTTCTTTTAGTTTGATTATTCTTTATGTTCAGGGGAGCGAAATCCTTATTGGTTAAGGAGATCACGCCGAGTATAAATAGCGCTTGATCTAAATGCTGTAGCCCCTAAAATGTCGAGCAAAATTATCTATTTAAAGCATGGATGGCTATGTCAGACACACCAGATCAAACACCAACTCGTCAAGGAAAGATAAGTCGCTTAAGGCTGTTCCTGATCGCCACAACCACTCTACTTGCCCTTAGTTTAATTGCGACCTTGGTTACCAGTTATTTTAGTCATCCTAGAGTGGTGTCTATTTCCAATACCCTAGAGTTGGATGCCCGTGGTGGTGAAATTAAAATCACCTATTCACAGCCCATTAATGTTAGAAAATTTAAGTCTAGCGCCACAGATATTGAGTACCTGCAAGAGAATGCCGTTGCAAGCAAGGCTAAGTATACGTCTAAGTTTAATAAAGAACGTACGGTGGAAACATTAAGGCTTTTAAAGCCCACCCCTTATAATCAGGTTATGAATATCACTCGAAAAAATATCGAGACTAATATATTTATCGAACACTTTGGTGTGAGACTGATTCCCGAAGCAATTCGTTTTTCTACCGGTATTGAATCCATTGCCATTGAAAGCACGATTCCTGCGCAAAACAGTTTGCCTACCCCTGAAACGCTCGACAATCAATTGGTGATAAACTTTAAAGGCGAGGTGAGAGGAAAATTCAAAACGGGTATCAATATACCGCCGGAAGAAATAGCGGATATTGTAAAGCTAACGCCCAGTGTGAGAGGTTACTATCAATGGTCAAACGATTCGATTTTAACATTCAACTTTAGTGAGGATAAACCTCAGTTTGAAACACGTTATCACTTTGAAATATTTCCAGACAAACTTATCAATAAAGATTTTCAGCAATGGGTAGGGCAGAGCACCACAGCCGATATTACTACCTCCACAAATGAAGTTTACATTGTTGATGTTTCGGCAGGTGAAGATGTCACTTGGTCCGAAAAACTGCGCATAGAGTTTTCGGGGAATATGGTCGGAGCGTTGGATGTATTAAAACCAAAAGACCCGTCTGTGGTTCCTATTCAGATGACACCTAAAGTAACAGGCTTGTGGCGTTGGGTGAACGCTCGCACTATTGAGTTTTCTCCTAATCGCGAGCAAGGTTGGCCGACGCGTCAACAGGTGAATGTACAGGTTAGCTCAAGAATAAATCAGGATACAGAACGTAAATGGCGAGTGCCTCAACCGCTGGCTGATGTCAGTTTTTATGTGAAGCCCAGAGAACAATCTATTTCAGCTTATAGTTTACATGGTGAAACGGTAGACCTTGAAAAAGAATTAACCGTGAGCTTTTCCCGAAAAATCATTCCCCAAAACGTGGTGGGAACGCGTTTTAGCAATACCACCACTAACCAAATATCCCCCTTACATTTTAAACCTGCCATTCGAGGTGATTTTTTATGGGTGGCCCGTAACAAATTACAATTCACCCCTGAAAATTTATGGAGTGAATTACAAGAATATGAGGTTGAACTTAATCCAGAATATAACCCTGATACACGTTATGAATGGAGTGGAACGCAGAAATTTCAGTTTAAGACCGTTGAAAATCTCGTCAAGGCCAATTTTTATTTTACCCCAGAGAACCAATTACCCCCGGCCGATTTCTTTTCTAATAAAGATGCCTATTCAAAACCTAAAGTAGGCGTTAGTACAGAGAAGCGTTTATGGATAGACTTCTCTAAGGAGTTAGCCAGACAGCTTCCCAGTGGATTTGATGTGTCTAAGGCAGTGGAAATCCAACCTAAGACGCCGGGCCAGTTTAAATGGCTGGGGGCTTCCTTATTGGAGTTTGTACCTGAAGATAACTGGCTGGAAAATAGCCAGTATAGAATTACCTTAACTAAGGCGTTATTGCAGCACCCCCAGGCCCATTATCCAAATAATGAAGATCACATAGAGTTTAATACTTTAAGTAATCAAGTCAGTTACCAACTAAAAGGGCTGAGTAAAGTAAGCGATAAAGAATATGGTGTGGATCCAGATCAGTCAGTTGCTTTTTCTTTCAATAAGAATCTCAATACGCTAGCCAAAGTCGGTAAAATTTATTCTAGCGACAATGTAAAACAAAATGAGCTGCCGTTTACCTTGTCACCCGCTGCCGCTTTTTCTTATACATGGAAAACTGCCCGAGAGCTTAGCATTACCCCAGTGGGTTACTGGCAGCCTAGTCAGAAATATACATTAGTCCTTAAAGATTCTTTGTTGCCACAAACCCAGACAAAGTTTCAGAAGCCAGCCAAGATTGCCTTAACTACCGGTAAAAACATTGTAAGCATTGAGCATCTCTCACCTCAAGGACAGACTAGCCTATCTCCAGTATTGGAGGTGCGCTTTAACAAAAACATTAAGCCTAGAGATGTAAATTTAAAAGCTGCAGACAAGGATAATATGTTTACCATTGAACCTGCTATCTCGGGGCAATGGATATGGCAGGCGGAAAATGAATTACAGTTTGTGCCTGATGCCTCACTAGTGGAATCGACTCAGTACACGCTATCTTTTAATCCTGCTCGCATCAGTGATCCTCAATTTACCTGGCACACTCAATCAGGTAAAAACAAAACACCGCTAATTAACGAAAAGTATCAATTTCACACCAAAGCCTTGCACGTTAAAAATAGTGAAGCTCGCTTTGAATTTGATGAAAACAACTTGTTAAAACAACGCTTTTTTCTGGATGTTGAATTATCAACCGAGGTAACGGAAGAAGACTTGCGCCGCCACTTTACTATCTGGTATGAGAAAAGGGTTGATAAAAAGATAGTGAAAGTACCACTGACTTATAAAGTTCAAGCCCGCTCTGAAAATACTCGCCACGGCATCAGTTCTTTTTCAATGGTGAGTGATTGGATCGATAGGCCAGCGGATGATCGCCGTATCCATTATCAAGTGACAAAAGGCATTAAGCCTATAGTGGGTAACCTAGATATGGCGCAAGATTATGTCAGTAATTTTCTTCAGGAAAAACCCAAGTATATAAACATACAATATGTACAGTGGGCTTGGAAAGACGGCCAATACACGGCTAAGTTAACTTTAAATGCTCCCCTTGAGCCAGAGAAACTGAAACCTTTTCTTACGATTAATCACGCTAAAGGATCTGCATTAGCTTATGATTTAACGGTTGCTTCAAACCACCGTGGCTCTAACACCTTTAGCTATGATGTTACTGCTGAGTTTAAACCCGGGCTGTATTATAACTTCGCCATAAATGAAGGTTTATTGGCGGCAGATGGCGCATTTACCAATAATCCAATTAATTACCAAAGAGAAACACCGAACTTACAGCGAAAATTAGACTTTGCCCTTGATGGTCAAATACTTTCAAGAAAAGACCTAGCCAAAGTTCCTGTATTGACCACTAACCTTTCTAATTTTAATTTAAAAGTTCATAAAATCTATGAAAACAATGTCGATTATTTTTTAAATAATAAAGACAATGCTCATAGAATTAATGACGTAGCGGAAACCATTCATGATAAAAAGTATTCAACCACAGCACTTCACGGTGAATACAACAACCGTGAATTAAAAACCCATGTGGATTTATCATCCATTTTTAATGAAAATAAATTTGGTTTGTTTCAATTAGAAATTTCCCGTGACACTTATTACGATAGAAAATATAGATGGTTTTTGTCTACCGACATAGGCTTAACTGGCCGCCAATTTGGCAACCATGTATTGGTGTGGGCCAACTCTCTTAAAAATCTGGCGGCAAAAGCCAACGCCAAAATCGAAGTGGTAGACCGTTGGAACCAGGTAGTGGCCAGTGGCTATACCAACGGTCAGGGCCTAGTGGATATCGAATTACCCAAGGGCACAGAAGCACGTATCATTCGTGCCGAATTGGGGGATGACTTTTCTTTTCTACATGTTAATAAACACAAGCAACATTTTACTGGATACGACACCAGTGGCATCAGCGCCCTAAAGACCCATTTACGTAGCTATATTTATTCCGATCGAGGCGTGTATCGTCCTGGCGACACCATTCACCTTGTGAGTGTTACTCGTGGTCGGGACGGAGAACTCCCCATAAAACAGCCGGTTAAGTTTGTGATAACAGGGCCAACAGGGCAGGAAAGGGTTGCCGAGCGCTTCCAGTTGCAAAGCGATGGCACTTACGTTTATGACTTTCATGTTCCAGCCGAGGCAAAAACAGGTAAGTGGAGCGCTAAATTATTTTGGGATAATAAAAATATTGGGGACTACCAGTTTCAGGTGGAGGAATTTATTCCTAACAAGATAAAAGTGGAACTGGAAACCCTTTCTAAAAATGTTATGCCCGGAAAACAGCTTGAATTTAAAGTGCAGGCGAATAATTTATTTGGGCCGCCCGCTTCTGGGCGAAAAGTCAGTGCGCAAGTAAGCTTAAGGCCTGCCTATTTTAAACCCAAGGGGATGGGGCGTTTTAGTTTTGGTCATGATGATGTTCAATTTCAGCGAATAGATTCAGATTTATTAGAAACCCGTTTAGATGAAGACGGTGGGTATACCTATACCTATAGAATCCCTGAGGGCATAGATTCCCCCATAGGATTAGAAGCGCACTATAACGCGACTGTTATTGATGACGGTGGGCGTGGAGTTTCAAATTACGGCAAATTAAATGTACAGGTTTTTGATCAGTATATTGGGCTGCGCAGGCTTAATACTAATGCTGTGGAAGTGGGCGATAAAGTCGGTTTTGAATTGGTCAATGTGGATGCCAATGCCAAGCTTATTGAGAAATCCCAGCAAAAAGTGGCAGTAAAAATATATCGTAATAAAAAAGTCACTCATTATCGTAAAAATGAGCGGGGTTATTATCGTTATGTCACCGAAAAACAACGTAATCTAATCTCTGAGTTACAGGATCCTAGAGATGCAGAAGGTAAATTTAGCTTCTTAACCAAGGCATCGGGTGAGTACATAGTGGAGGCAACCGACAAGGTTGGGGGCCAGGTCACGCGTTTCTATTTTAGAGTGCGCGGCCCAATGGACGCCACCTCTGTCGTGGCGGCAGCCGATAAAGTTGATTTAAAGGTGCTTAATAAATCACAGAATATAGGAGATACCTTAAAGCTTGAAATTCGCACGCCGTTTAAAGGAAAATTATTACTGACCGGTGAGCGTGACAAGGTCATCTTTAAGCGTGTGATTAATATGGACAGTTTACGAAAAGTGATTGAACTGCCATTAAACAAGCAATACTTCCCTAATTTTTATATGAGCGCTACGGTTATCAAACCCGTTTCACAGGGAGGCCGTAAAGATCCTATTTATGCTACAGGCTTGTTGAACGTGAAGGTAAAAGACCCCACACAGAGCCCGCTATTAACCTTAACCGCACCGGATCAAGCTAATCCTAATGGCAAGTTGCCCGTTCATATTAAAGTGGCTAACGCCACTGCAAAGCAAATGTATGTAACCTTGGCCGCTGTTGATGTGGGAATTTTAAATTTAACTAAATTTAAAACCCCTTCCATGAACGGCTATTTTAATGACAAGCGTAAGCTGGAAGTAAATCATTTAAATATGTACCCATTTGTGATGCCTTATGAACCTGATGTTAAAGTGAGCATAGACCCTTCCGGTGATGCCCCTTCTCGTGCCTTGGTTAAGAAGACTCGAGTGAATCCAAAAGCGCAAAAACGCGTTAAATCTGTGGCACTTTGGTCTGGTTTATTGGAGTTTGATAAAAATGGAGAAGTCAAAACGGAATTGGCAATCCCCGACTTTGACGGAACGTTACGATTAATGGCAGTGGCTTTTGGTGATCAACGATTCCGCTCTGTCGAACAAGAGGTGCTAGTACGAGACAAGTTAGTGGCCAAGCCTACCTTACCTAGATTTTTAGCCACCGGAGATGACTTTAGTTTACCCATTAAATTATTTAACGGTACAAATAAAAGCGGTGAAGTCTCCATTACATTAAAGGCCAGTGAGCACGTTAAACTACGGGGACCCGCCACACAAAAAGTGCAGCTTAACGTGAATGGCGAAGCCAATGGTTTATTTTCATTGCTGGTGAATCACCAACAAGGTTTGGCTCGTTTTGAACTAATTGTTGAGGGTGTAGGTGAAGTGACCCGAAAAATAATTAATGTACCTGTACGCACACCAGGCACCTATTTATTGCAAGCGAATGCTGGAAGCGTAACCAGCAGTACCCCTACCACATTAGCTTGGCCAAAAAACTTTATACCCGGCAGTGAAGAGTTATCGCTAGAAATAAGTAACAACCCACTGGATCGCTATCGTAATAGTATTGATTACTTATTAAAGTATCCTCATGGTTGTTTAGAGCAAACCACTTCAAAACTATTGCCGCTGATTTATTTCAGCGACTTGGCCAAGGGGATGGATAAATACTTTGGTGAAAAACAATCGCCTCGATACTTCCTAAAAGAGGGCATAGAAAAACTTGAACGTATGCAACTAGAGGATGGGCACTTCTCCTACTGGGAAGGCAGTGCTGGTATAAATCAGTGGGCATTTGTCTACGCCGCTCACTTTTTGGTTGAAGCGAAAAAATCTGGTTTAGAAGTGAACCAAGCCGTTTGGAATAATATGGTTTATCGCCTAAATCAAAATGTTAAAAACAGCTTTAATGGCGATCAACTGAATAGCCGTCATTACGGCGTAAGCCATCAGTTATATGGCTTGTATGTTTTGGCCTTGGCCAATGAAAACGTATTGTCTCAGGTGAACTTCGTTCATGATAACTTTAGATACAAACTCAAACCTCATGAAATTGCCCGGTTAGCGGCGACTTTTAATTTATTAGGGCAAAGTTCTAAGGCTCAAAACTTAATGGGCGAAATTAAAAGTTTTGGTGAATATGATGACCCTTATCGCGATACAGGGGGAAGTTTCTCTTCTGGTACCCGAGATTTAGCGATCTTATTGGATGCATTAATCACCATAGATCCTAATTCGGTACAAGTGCCTGTGCTTCTGGAAAAATTGGCGGGTCAAGCAGAGAATGGCCGCTGGGGTACTACTCAGGATAACGCTTACGCATTTCTAGCATTAGGCAAGGCATTGAAAGAAGGGGCTAAAACACTCACGGGTACGGTTAATGTCACCTTAGGAGATGGCCGCAAAGTGCCTTTTGGTAGCCGACTGGAATTTTCTACCCCTGAGCTATTGGCAGGTGATGTGAGCATTGATATTGAAGGCAATGGTGAGGTGCAATATAGCTGGCAAGCGAGTGGCATTTCCAATAACCCTAAAATTGCTCAGCAAGATGAGCGAATGAAAGTCCGTCGTCGTTATCTAGACAAAAATGGTGATCCAGTGGACCTGATGAATTTACATCAGGGCCAACTGGTGGTGGCTGAAATTCGAATTCAATCTGAAGATGGCAAGGTAGACAACATAGCCATTGAAGACTTGTTACCAGGAGGTTTAGAAATTGAAAACGCGCGTTTAAGTACCTCTGCCAGTTTGCCGTGGATACAATCTACCGTAAAAACCGATTATGTGGATATTCGCGATGATCGCATTAGTTTGTTCTTAAGTGTGGATGAAACTGAACTGGTGTATTTTTATACCACTCGAGCCGTCACCGTAGGGAATTTTAAGGTGCCATCCATACGTGCCGAAGCCATGTATGACCCCTCTCGTTTCAGTGTGGCCAGTGATAGCCAGATTAAAATTTTGCCCGAGCAAGATATTAACTTGGCTCAGGCTGCTTTGGCCCCTTGAAATTAGCAAAAAGAAAATTATCGGTGCTTTTTCAGAGTGGTGGCTTGATGGCCATCACCTTGATACTGGCATTGTGGCTGGTGCCTTTACCTGAGGATAAATTAAATGCGCCTCAGGCATATCGCTATTACGATCAGAATAAGCAATTACTGGCAGTATTAATTTCTCAAGATGAATTCTTTCGCATGCATGTGCCTTTGAATCAGGTTTCTGAGTTATTTACCAAAACCCTGCTGTTGCAAGAAGATCAACACTATTATCAACACCCAGGTATTAATCCGCTGGCGATTGCACGAGCTGCATTTGATAATATTATTAATGGGCGCATCGTGTCAGGTGCTTCTACTATTACCATGCAACTGGCGCGCATGCTGGAAAGAAGAGAGCGAACACTCATTGCTAAAGCCATAGAAGCTTTTCGTGCAATGCAGTTAGAGTGGCGCTTTAGTAAAAGTGAAATTCTGGCTTATTATTTGGCGCTGGCCCCTTATGGTGGAAATATTGAAGGGCTTCAGGCGGCGGCATTTGCTTATTATGCTAAACCGGCCAGTCAACTTAGTCCTGGCGAAATAGCGTTATTGGTGGCGTTACCCAAGTCTCCTAATCGATATAGACCCGACCGTTATCCTCATGAGGCCAAGCAGCAGCGTAACCAAATTTTACAGAATATGCTGAAAGGGCAATTAATTAGTGAGGATCAGTACCAGCGAGCATTAGCAGAGCCTGTTCCTGCCCAGCGTCAGCGTTTTCCAAATTTAATCCCTCACACAGCGTGGTATTTGCGTCAGCAATATCCTAATGCTTATGTGACCATTACAACATTAGATGAAAACCTACAAAGACGAACTCAAACTTTATTAGCACAGCATGTGGAGCGATTACAAGATCAGGATATTCACAATGCTGCAGCGGTTATTATTGATAATCAAAGCCGTGAAGTTCGGGCCATAGTGGGGTCAGCTGACTATTTTGATCAGCAAGCATTGGGCGCTAATGATGGTGCTCGCTCGGTTAGATCCCCAGGCTCTACGTTAAAACCCTTCGTTTATGGTTTGGCTATGCAGGCCGGTTTAATTTCTGAAAAAACCATACTTTATGATATCCCCATTAATTATGGTGGCTATGCCCCGCAAAATTACAGTAACCAATTTCTGGGCCCCGTCACGGCACGAGAAGCATTAACGGAATCATTAAATGTGGTGGCCGTTAATCTAAGTAAAGACCTAGGCATACAGCAGCTATATGAGTTATTACAAAAAGGTGGGGTTAGCAGTTTAAACAAACCCGCCAGTTATTATGGTTTACCTTTGGCATTAGGAGGAGTGGAAGTGAGTTTATTGGAACTCACCAACCTATATGCCAGTTTGGCTAATTATGGTGATTATCTTCCCTATAGATTGACGAGCAACACCCCAAAAGAATCGCCTATAAATTTGTTGAGTGCTGAAGCCAGTTGGCTAACGACTCACATTCTCACCGATGTTGAGCGTCCAGATTTTCCACAAAGTTGGCAGTTTTCTCGTAATCGACCAACCGTGGCTTGGAAAACAGGCACTTCATATGGTCATCAAGATGCTTGGAGCCTAGGTTATAATCCGCAGTACACCATAGGCGTTTGGGTTGGAAATTTTGATGCCAAACCTGCTAAGGGTCTTGCTGGCAGTAAAGTGGCAGGCCCTTTGTTATTTGATTTATTTCAAGGGGTTACGCAAGCAGGAACTTTGCCCTGGTTTAATAAACCGGAACATGTGAAGCAGCGCATGGTATGTGCTACTTGCGGTACCTTACCCACAGTGGACTGTCAGGCATTAACGCGAGAATATTATATTGATAACCTAGCGCAAGCTGCGTCTTCAGTTATGTGTGATATTCCTCAAGCCATATCTTATGATAGCCGAACCCTCACACAAGCTAACTCAAGTACACCTTCGAAATTTGTGACTCAAAAAGTATTTGATATTTGGCCTGCCTCCATGGCCACCTTTTTGTTGCGCCATGGTGTGCCAGTTCGAAAAGCACCAGCTTATGACACCAGTAATATGGCAGGGCAAAAGTACTACCCTCCTAAAATCCTTTCACCTGTAACTGGGACCGAGTATTTTAGGCGGCTTGATCGATTAGAAGAAAGTGATCATGGCATAAAACTGGATGTGGCGGTCACCAATCGAGTGAGGCAGGTTAGCTGGGTTATGAATGGCAAGTTGCTATCACAAATGGATCCAATTGATCCAATTATTATTAATCCGCCTCCTGGGCAGTATCAGTTAACGGTGATAGACGACGTAGGCGGCAAGGATGAAGTGCTATTGGTGGTAAAAGATTTTCGCGAGGTGCAGGGTGAAAACCGCTAAACTCATCCTTTTTTTTAACTTGAGTTTAATGGCTTTAACTAGTTGGGGAGCAGACGAATTACGGGTGCGAATTTTATCTAAATTTCACCCTCAAGATCTTGTGATATCCAGTGGCGACAAAGCATATCAAATTGAGTTAGGGGACAATAAAACTTTAGATTTACGTCACCTCAATAGTTTTACAATTTATTTACCCACACAAGATGTAAAGCGACATTATCCAGGAGGAGTTTGGATAGAGCCCCTAGATAATGAACTACTGGTAGTGAATTGGGTGGATATAGAAAATTATGTCAGCCAGGTGGTATTAGGTGAAATGGGAATAACAGAACCGGCTGCGATGCAGGCTCAGGCCATACTGGCCCGAAGTTATGCCCTTAGTAAACTTAGCCCCCAGAAAAAGTATGATATTAGCGACCTTGCCTATCATCAGGTTTATCCAAGTTTATCTCAATACAGTGAACTCAGTCGGCAGCACACTGCAGATGCTTCTTCACAGGTTCTCACGCATGAAGGGCGCATTATGCAGACGGTTTATCATGCTGAATGCGGCTCACGTATTTACCAAGGGTACGAAGTATGGGGGAAGGGCAATCCACCCATAGCAAGTAGCCATCGTCTTGCCAATAATCTGCATGGTAAAAAATGGCATAAGTTTATTGGCTTTGATGCATTGCATCGTATTTTTGGAAAAGGCAGTGGCCCTTTTAACTTGCAACCAAACCAAAGGGTGTTAGGCGTTAGCACAGGAAAAATTTGGCTCGCCATTGATCTGTTTCGTTTGAAAATAAATAGGGTGTTGGGATGGAATACTTTGCCCTCTAACGAATTTGTAATAACCGTAGCGCAGGATGGCTTGCTATTTAGTGGTCGAGGGCGAGGTCATCTAGTGGGGCTTTGTCAGCAACAAGCAAAATTATTGGCTAGGCAGGGCTGGCACTATCAGGAAATTTTAAAATTGTTTTACCCTAATAGTGAATTAATCCAGCACCGACGATAAATTAAGACATTGATAAAAGCGATTTAAGCTTTTCATAGCTTAGGGCTTTCTCCACTTCATCTGCCAAACGATTAATTTCAAATTCTTGTAACTCATCATAATCAAATGCTTCAGCGTTTTTTACCCCAGCCCAGCTTAATAAATACTGCATCATGCTTTGTTCATCAAAAATACCATGAATATAACTTCCTAATATTTGCTTGTCGTCACTGATTAAACCATCCTCATGACCTTCCAGATTAAATAGGCAGTGATCAAAGGCCGTCCCTTCACTTTTTCCCGCATGAATTTCATAGCCACTAATTTTAATGTCACTACTTTTCACATGGCCGCTAACATTAACCAGTTGCTTGTGCTCTTCTAGAGTGGTTTCAAAATCTAAGTAGCCAAGTGTATGAGAGCTTCCTGCTATGCCTTCTATTGCGTTAGGGTCGTGAATGGTCTTGCCTAGCATTTGAAATCCGCCACAAATGCCCATGACTTTCCCACCGTACCTTAAATGTTTTTCAATGACGGCTTGCCAACCGCTCTTGACCAGCCAGTCGAAATCACTACGAACACTTTTACTGCCGGGTAAAATAATTAAGTCACAGCCTTCAAACTTTCGTACATCTTTTATAAAAAATAAATCAACATCAGGGTGTAAAGCCAAGGCATCAAAATCTGTGTGATTACTAATGCGAGGCAGTACCGGCACACAAACTTTTAAGGCCTGTTGGCTTTTATTTTGTACTTTAATGCCAATGGCATCTTCGGCTTCAATGTGTAAATTTTCAATATATGGAATAACCGCTAAGACGGGTTTTCCAGTTTTTTCTTCAAGCCAGTCAAGGCCACTTTCTAATAACTTAATGTCGCCACGAAAGCGATTGATGATGAACCCTTGTACTCTATTTTTTTCAGAATCACTTAGGCAATCTAGTGTGCCTGTTAAGTGGGCAAATACACCACCGCGATCTATGTCAGCGACAATTATAACAGGACAATCGGCGGCTTCAGCAAAACCCATATTGGCAATGTCTCGATCGCGTAAGTTAACTTCGGCAGGGCTGCCAGCGCCCTCTACAATTACAGCTTGGTACTGTTCACTGAGTCTTTGATGTGATTCAAGTACCGATTTTAAAAGTTTAGGTTTATGGCTGTGATAATACTGAGCATCCATATTGGATAGCGCTTTACCATGAATAATTACTTGCGCCCCTGTGTCTGAGTTGGGTTTAAGCAATACTGGGTTCATATCTGTGGTGGGGGCAATGCCGCAAGCCTTGGCTTGTACGGCTTGGGCACGACCAATTTCTCCGCCATCCTGGGTGACTGCACTATTAAGCGCCATGTTTTGAGGTTTGAAAGGGGCAACTGAAAGGCCATGGCGTTTAATAATACGGCAAATGGCGGTGACCAAGATGCTTTTGCCAGCGTCAGACGTGGTGCCTTGTACCATGAGGGTGTTAGGGGATAGAAAGGACAAAATTGATAGACCTAAAAAATTGAATGCTGGCATTGTAACGTAAGAAAGCTTTGCGAGCGTCTATTTTCAGGTGGTTTATTTAATGGATAGGTTACTTGGATTTTTTTCTATAAAGCAATGTAAGCCATGATGGCCACAACTTTCATAATTGAGTAGTTTACTTATCATTGAAGTATTTAACACGCTGCCCTTGGCTACCAGCAACATGCCTTCGTGACTAAATAAATCACGACTAACCACTTGATCTTCTTCTAGCTGAGATAAAGGAGTAAGAATATCTTCAAACGGTACACTGGTGTGAGTTTGGGCGAGTTTTTCAATAAACCTTGAATAAAGTTTAAATAAATCAGGGTCATAACGCTTTGATGTAAAACCTTCCATGTGTGATAAGGCATCTTGCCAACTGAGTGGCTCTTTGTAGTAAATACCAAGAATAAATTGATGATAGTCGATGGTGAGTCTTAGAATTCTAGAACCAAGAGGAATTTTTTTCGCAGATAAATTATTGGGTTGACCACTGCCATCATAATTTTCATTTTGATGGCGAATTAATTTAGCCGTAAAATCTAAGCTACTAATGGGCATTAATAAATCGGCTCCCATGACGGCATGAGAGTTATATTTAATGCGATCATCAAAGCTTAAGTCGTCAAGTGGCTTGTCCACTAAGTTGTCGGTAAATGATAGCTTACCTAGTTGGTATAAGCGTGCAGCATTTCGAATTTGAATCGTAACTTTTGGGTCCAGTTTTATAAGCTTTGCTAATGCCACGCTATGATCGGCCACGTTATTGGCTAGGGTGGTGGCGATAGGTAAGCGAATATTAATAAGGTTACTGATGACTTTGATGGTGGTGTTAAATTGCTTAAGCAGGTCTTCTTTTGCCATGTCGGCAAAGGATTGAGCATTGGCTAATTCTGAGCTGGCATTTATTACCTGTTCTTTTAATTGCTCGTTCTCTTCAATATTGGATATTTGTTCGTCTTGAAGGCGCTTTTCAGATATTTCATGTTCAACGGTTTTTTTTAAGGCGTCATTATCCCAAGGCTTGGTCTGATATTGATGTATCTTCCCTTCGTTTATGGCCCGCACAGTACTGTCTTGATCGCTGTAGCCGGTTAACAGTATACGGCGGCTGTTTGGGTATAGTTGAAGGCACTTGGATAAGAATTGGGCTCCATCCATTTCAGGCATGCGCATATCAGAAACAATGACATCCACAGTCTCATTCTCCAAAATAGCGAGACCTTCTGCGGCGCTATTGGCTGAGATCACATTATACTTTTTCCCCCTAAAGACTCGGCTAAGCGCTGTTAGCATCTGAGCTTCATCATCCACAAACAGAATTTTTGCCACTGAATCCATAATTCCCCCTGTTTGAAACGTCAGCTAGCGACCTGTCTAACCTGTCTAATATCCATAAAGTATAATAACTGACTATTATTTGTACAGTAATTGAACTAGATTGTTTGATATAGATTTAAGCTTAGGTGAAAAATGGTGACTGAGCGCACGTACACCACAGGTGAAATTGCCAAATTAACGGGGGTAAACTTTAGAACGGTGATTCGCTGGATAGAACGGGGGGAAATGATTGGGTATAAGTTACCTGGTAGGGGCGATCATAGAGTTATTGAGAGTAACTTATTTACTTTTTTAGTGAAGCACAGCATACCAGTGCCAAAAGGAATGGGTACTGCCCAAAAGCAGGCTTTGGTTGTGGATGATGATAGGGCTATGGCAGATGCCATTGCTCGGGTATTAAGGCGTCAAGGTTGGGCTGTGCATACTGCTAACGATGGCTTTGAAGCAGGTATGAAGCTGGTTGAGCTTACCCCGGAATTAATGACGCTAGACCTTAGAATGCCTTTTATGGATGGTTTAAACGTATTAAAAGTAACCCGTGAAAAATGCGACAACTCAAACGTAAAAATATTAGTAATTAGTGGGCAAGGTGAGTCAGATATACGGTTGGCGTTACAAATGGGGGCAGACGGATTTTTAATGAAACCGTTTGAAAACGAAGTGCTCATTAATCATGTAAATAGCTTGTTTACTTTATAAATTAAAAATGAGGTGGCTTATGCAGGGAATTATTTTTAACGCACTAGAAGAGTTTGTTCTAGAGAATGCAAGCATGGAAGTCTGGAACAATATTTTAGATGAAAATGAACTAGCAAGTGGTGGCTCCTACACGTCAGGCCAAAGCTATGATGATAATGAAATAGATGCCTTAGCAAGCACCTTGTGTAAAAAATTAGATGTAACCCTAGCCACTGGGCTGGGGTTGTTTGGTGAGTTTTTATTTGAATTTCTATTAACCCGAAGTGCGATTGAAATTCGTGATTATAAAACTGTACAAGAGTTATTGTCAGAGCTTGAAAGTGTTATTCATAGAGACGTGAAGCGTATTCACCCAGGTGCTTATACGCCTCTTTTTGAATATGTACCTTCGACATCTTTCGCTGGAATATTAACTTATCGCAGTAAGCGTAAACTTTGTATGGTGGCCGAAGGATTAGTAAAAGGGGCTGCAAAACACTATCAGCAAGAAGTTAAGCTTGACCATACGCAATGTATGCACAATATGGCAGATGCTGATGAATGCGTGTGGGAGGTAGAGTTTTCTTAAATTATATTTTATCTAGATCCTCTGGGTAAGGAATATTATGAGCGATGCATATAAGAAGGCGTATGAACGAGAAAAAATTTCTCGTCAGTCAGCTGAAATATTATTGGATGAAAAAACTCGCGAAGTTCAAGCTAATATAGACATGATTCAGCAGCAATTTAATGACTTAAGGCAGCAGAAAAAGGAATCGGATTATCTTTTATCTGTGGCTCGCTTAAGTCAAAATGATTTGGGGTTAGCATCTATCATAAAGCAGTATTTATTATCTACTATTGGATTTTTAGAGGCTAAAGTGGGCCGCTATACTTATCTAAAAGATAGTGTGCTGGTTATTGGTAAAGCGTTGGGTGTGATAGGAGATCTACCTAAATTTAGCGATGCGTTTTATAAAACTTTATACCAACAAGAAAATCGCAGCACCCTGAAATTATCTGATATTGGTTGTGAGGAAGTAAATCTTGTCATGGACCCTTTGGATATCGATAGGGTCGCCTTCATCCCTATTAAGTGCTTTGGAAAAACCTCAACTGTGTGTGAAATATTTTTGCCAAAAAATACTAAGTTCAATGCTGAGATGCTTGAGCAATGCTTGGTGGCGGGTTATCAAATTGGGGGCATGGTTGAAAAAAGTCTTAACAGTAAAAAACTGGAAATGAGCTACCAAGAAATAAAGGCCAGTAATGAAACCATTAAGAAAACCCAAAACCAGCTCGTGCAGTCAGAAAAAATGGCATCATTAGGGCAGCTCGCTGCTGGGGTGGCCCATGAAATTAATAATCCGATAGGGTTTGTCATGAGCAATGTCGGTACTTTAAAAGAATACAGTGAGGTATTAGAGGGGTATGTGAAGTTAGCGAATAGTTTAAGTGAGTCTATAGATTCTGAAGATGCTAGGGCTTTAAAGGAAATAGATGATGATGAAGACGTGGCTGTGATGGTGAATGATATTAAGAGTATCGTGTCTGACTGCAGTGATGGATTGAAGCGGGTTAAGGATATTGTGGCTAATTTGAAATCGTTCGCCCGCAGCGACGAAGAGAAAAATGAACCTTTTAACCTAAATGAATGTATCGAAAAGACCCTTAAAGTGGTTTGGAATGAATTAAAATACAATGTCACACTGAACCGCCACTTTGACAATAAAATTGCTTTAGTGAAGGGCCATGAAGGGCAAGTAGGGCAAGTGATTATGAATATGCTTGTTAATGCTGGGCAAGCGATGGAAAGCCCTGGTGAAATTACGTTATCAACCAGTCAAAAAAATGAATGGGTTATTTTGAGTATTCGAGATACAGGAAAAGGTATTTCAAAAGAGGTAATGGATAAGATATTTGACCCCTTTTTCACCACCAAAGAGGTTAACGAAGGAACGGGGTTAGGATTATCCATTTCTTACGGCATAATTGAAAAACATGGCGGCAATATTCAGGTGAATTCTAAAGAATCAGAGGGCACAGAATTTATTATTACCCTACCTCAATCAGTTTAATCAAATTGTTCACCTCTACTCAATAGCTATGAGGCGCTGGCGATTTCATCTTTAAGTTTAAGAATCATGTCTTCAGATTTCTTGAAGCGTTTTACTTCTAGGAATAATGTTTCTGCTTGGGGATACAGAATTTTCAAGTAAGCCAGCCATTGCTTAATTCGATCAGCTGCATATTTCACATTGCCCGCCTCCATGGTGCTGCTAATCATCCATAATAAATCTTCTAAGCGTGCCACCCAATCATAGGGAGCCTGAAGCGTGCTGTGATTTTTGTGCTTAATCAGGCTGGCCAGTTGTGGGTTGGCCACGGCACCGCGCCCCAGCATGATATTGTCGCACTCACTTAATTGTCGACACTCTTCATAATCCTTTAGGTTCCAAATCTCCCCATTGGCCACAACGGGTAGCTTCACATGCTGCTTGATTTTGGCGATCCATTGCCAGTGGGCAGGTGGTTTATAACCTTCTACCTTCGTACGGGCATGAATACACAACTCACTGGCCCCAGCCGCTTCAATGGCTTGGGCATTTTCAATGGCCAATGCCTTGTCTTCATAACCTAGACGCATTTTAGCCGTGAGCGGCACATGGGCAGGCATATCCTGACGCATGGCAAGCAGTATTTGATAGATGTCTTCAGGGTCTTGCAGCAGCACACTGCCACCGCGATTTAAATTAACCGTTTTGGAAGGGCAGCCAAAGTTAACGTCGATAACCGGTGCCCCCAAGAGTGCACCGCGCCGCGCATTCTGTGCCATTAATTCTGGGTGACTGCCCAATAGCTGCAAATGCACCGGTGTGCCGGATGGTGTCTTCCAATCATTAAGCAATGCTTCTGGGCAAATGCGGTGAAAGGCCTTGTTGGGCAGCAACTTATCGCTAATGCGTAAGAACTCAGTGACGCAAGAATCAAATGCCCCATCGCGGGTGAGTAGGTTACGCATGTGCGCATCGACTAAGCCTTCCATGGGGGCTAAAATTAGTTTCATAAATAGTGGGAATAATGCAAAGAAATAGAGGGGGCTATTGTAGCAATAAACTCCCATAAAGGCTTAGTTTTAGCTTATAAATCAACGCTTACACTGGAGTGTTAAATTTGCCTAAACGGTTGAATTACAGTAGATTACCGCGACCATCTGTCTAACTTGTGTGAATATTAGACAGGGGATGATTTTTGATTGTTTTATAGCTCAAAAATACTGCACTAGCAGAACCGTTCAGTACCATAAAAGGAGAGGATGATATGTCCCCTAATTTATCTGACGCAGATCTAGTATCTGGCGTAGTTGATAATGCCGATATTATAGCTGACGGCCTAGCATTATCAGGGTTTGGCATGGGAACTGTTTTTGTGTTCCTAATCATTTTGATTTTTGCCACTACGATAATGTCAAAATTGGTTACTAAGTTTTTCCCTGAAGCACCAGTTGCTCCAGCGAAACCAGCTTCTGTACCTACTCAGGGCGTCGATCCGCAGCTATTAAACGTGCTTGCTGCGGCCGTAAAAGAGCACCGTTCTCGCCAAAAGTGAGAATAGTGGCTAATAAAACGTACAACGATTATTTTAATAAAGGCCATTACAAATGACCGCGACTAAAAAACCATTAGGCATAACTGACGTTGTTTTACGCGACGCTCATCAATCTCTATTTGCAACGCGCATGCGTATCGACGATATGTTGCCAATTGCTGAAAAATTAGATCAAGTGGGTTATTGGTCTTTAGAATCTTGGGGCGGAGCCACCTTTGATTCCTGCATCCGCTTCTTGGGCGAAGATCCTTGGGATCGTATTCGTGCATTCAAGAAAGCCATGCCAAACACACCACAGCAAATGTTGTTACGTGGTCAAAACCTATTAGGCTACCGTCATTATGCTGATGACGTAGTTGAAAAATTCGTTGAACGTGCTGCCACAAACGGCGTTGACGTATTCCGCGTATTTGATGCCATGAACGATCCTCGTAACCTTCAAACCGCTATTAAAGCAGTTAAGGCTAACGGCAAGCATGCACAGGGTACTTTGTCTTATACCACTTCACCTGTTCACGGTATGGAAGCTTGGTTGTCTCTTGCTAAGCAAATTGAAGATCTAGGTGCTGACTCTATCGCCATTAAAGACATGGCCGGCATCATTAATCCTTACGAAGTATTCGACCTAGTAACCCGTCTTAAGAAAGAAACTAATCTAGAAGTACAGCTACATTGCCACGCCACAGCGGGCATGTCAGACATGGCGATATTGAAAGCCATTGAAGCAGGTGTTGACCGTGTTGATACGGCGATCTCTTCTATGTCTGGTACTTACGGTCACTCTGCTACTGAAACAGTGGTAGCGGCCATGAAAGGCACGGATCGTGATACAGGTCTTGATCTTCTTCTTCTTGAAGAGATTTCTGCTTACTTCCGTAACGTGCGTAAGAAATACGCTAAATACGAAGGCGCTCTGCGTGGCACCGACTCCCGTATTCTAGTGGCTCAGGTTCCTGGTGGCATGTTAACTAACATGGAAAACCAACTACGTGAGCAAGGTGCTTCTGACAAATTCGATGAAGTATTGTTAGAGATTCCACGTGTTCGTGAAGACCTTGGCCACATTCCTTTGGTAACCCCTACTTCTCAAATCGTAGGCACTCAAGCGGTACTTAACGTATTAACGGGTGAGCGTTACAAGTCTATCTCTAAAGAGACGCAAGGCATTCTTAAAGGTGAGTACGGTGCAGCACCTGCGCCTATGAACAAAGAACTACAAGACCGCGTACTTGACGGTGCTGAAATCATCACTTGTCGCCCAGCTGATTTGATCGATAACGAAATGGATCAAATCATCGCTGACGTCGATAAGCTTGCCGCCGACAAAGGCTTTAAACTAGCCGACGAAAAAATCGATGACGCATTAACTTATGCTTTATTCCCACAGGTAGCGCCTAAGTTCCTAGAGAACCGTGGCAACCCTGCTGCCTTCGAGCCAGCACCTAAAGGTGATGCGGAAGATACATTCACAGTAAACGTAGACGGCAACGAATACGTAGTGAAAGTAGACGACGGCGGTGATGTTACCGATCTTGCTCCTATTAACGGTGCCCCTTTAAGCTTTGGCGGTGCAGCCGGTGCAGCCGGTGCAGCCGGTGCAGCCGGTGCTGCTCCTGCGGTAGTGGGTGGTGGTGAGCCATTAACCGCGCCACTTGCAGGTAATATCTGGAAAGTAACTGTACAAGCCGGACAACAAGTTGCCGAAGGCGATGTTGTTGTGATTCTTGAAGCCATGAAGATGGAAACTGAAATTCGTGCGCCTAAAGCCGGTACCATCGGCAGCATTAGCACGAAAGAAGGTGATTCTGTGACTGTTGGCCAAACCTTGCTAACCATCGCATAAGGGGCTGACTTGTGGAAAAGTTAACTAAATTAATAATGGACTCTGGCCTAGCTCAAATGGAGTTTGGTCAGTTCGCCATGATCCTAGTGGGTCTTCTGCTATTGTTCTTGGCCATCAAAAAAGGCTTTGAGCCTTTATTGCTATTGCCTATTGGTATTGGCGCTATCTTTGTAAACATTCCTGGTGCGGGCTTTTATGCCGAACCTGTTTACGATGCGGTAGGTCATTTAGAAAGCCCTGGTGGCCTTCTGTATTATATCTACCATATGGGTATTGAAACTGGCATGTTCCCGCTTATGATTTTCATGGGTGTGGGTGCCATGACCGATTTTGGTCCATTGCTAGCGAACCCTAAGACTTTGCTTTTAGGTGCGGCAGCTCAGTTTGGTATTTTTGGTACAGTCATCGGTGCGGTGGTCATGAATCACTACGGTGTTCTTGACTTCAGTCTGAACGAAGCGGCGGCTATCGGTATTATCGGTGGTGCTGACGGCCCGACCTCTATCTTTGTGGCGACTCATTTAGCGCCTCAATTATTGGGTGCCATTGCAGTATCGGCTTATTCTTATATGGCACTTGTGCCAGTAATTCAGCCACCAATCATGCGTTTCTTCACTAACGCTGAAGAGCGTACCATCAAGATGGATCAGGCTCGTCACGTAAGCCAAACTGAAAAAATCTTGTTCCCGATCATTGTATTGGTGCTTGTAGGTTTAGCACTGCCTTCAGCGGCGCCGCTATTGGGTATGTTCTGCTTGGGTAATCTGATGAAAGAGTGTGGTGTGGTGGATCGCTTGAGCGATACAGTACAAAACTCTTTGATCAACATTGTGACCATTATGTTGGGTCTGGGTGTGGGTTCTAAGCTTTCAGCTGAAGCCTTCTTAAACCTTAAGACGTTGGGCATTTTACTGCTAGGTCTTGCGGCATTCTGTGTCGGTACTGCTTGTGGTGTCTTAATGGCCAAGTTAATGAACGTGTTCTTGAAAACTAAGATCAACCCATTAATTGGCTCAGCCGGTGTATCCGCTGTACCAATGGCAGCCCGTGTATCAAACAAGGTGGGTCTTGAGTACAACCAGCACAACTTTTTGTTGATGCACGCTATGGGTCCAAACGTAGCTGGTGTAGTGGGTTCTGCTGTTGCAGCAGGTGTAATGCTTTCTTATCTTGGTTAAATATCTAGTTTAAAGAAGGCTACAAACTGGGTTAACACCCAGTTGTAAAAGTAATACCTAAAAACCTCGTTATGAAAATAACGGGGTTTAATGAAATGGTTCCCCCTCGCTTTTCAGCGCTAAGCTGAGGAGTGAGTATCCTTAAAGGAGAACCATC
>OJBM01000212.1_pt1 | contig 21986 bp, 22 predicted proteins | sample 1591061 | NCBI WGS metagenome assembly OJBM01 (sample SAMN05416872, study PRJEB24817) | seawater metagenome | isolation source: Sea water | place: Canada:Atlantic | collected 2013-11
GATCTACACTATCCTCTTCGTCGGCAGCGTCAGATGTGTATAAGAGACAGCTACTTTTCCTATCATTAAACAAACGTTTAAAATATAACGTCTATAAAAATTGTGTCAAGTGCGCAAGTATACTCTATTAAAATTAGAAAAAGAACCTTGCGTTTTAGCGGTTTAATAGCTCATTAAAACTATAAAGATTTTAATTTTGAATAAAAAAACGCCGTTTGATTTAGAAAATCAAACGGCGTTGCAGGAACTTATGGGTGATTTATTTTGTGAACTTGTCCATCCAACCGATCACAGCATCATACCATTGAACCTTATTGTCATTATTTAAGATCCAGTGATTCTCTTCTGGAAATACCATCAGCTGAGACTCAATTTTTTTATTTTGTAAGATGGTAAATGCAGCGAGGCCCTGCCCGTAAGGAACACGGAAATCTTTTTCACCGTGAATCACTAACATTGGTGTTTTCCAGTTATCGACAAAGTTCACTGGATTAAACTTTTCGTAATTTTTCGGCACTTGTGCGTAGCTACCACCAAAATCATAACCAGGGAACCATAATTCTTCAGTCACATTGTAGAACATGCGCATGTCAAATAGACCGGCATGATTGACCAAACACTTAAACTGATTGCTCCAGTTACCAGCAATCCAATTAACCATGTAACCACCATAGGAAGCGCCAAGTGCACATGCATTAGTGCTGTCTAACCAAGGTTGTTGATTAGTTACTGCTACCAAACCTTTTTGGAGGTCTTCTAACGGTTTGCCACCCCAATCTTGATTGATCGAATCTGTGAATTGCTGTCCGTAGCCTGTTGAACCATGGAAGTCTATCATTACGACTCCATAGCCTGCGCCAGCCCATAACTGCGGATTCCAGCGAGTCGACCAAGAATTACCGAAGGAGCCCTGCGGTCCGCCATGAATGAGGAACGCAATTGGATATTTTTCACCGGATTTATAGTTACTCGGTTTTACCCAATACCCATAAACGGTCTCGTCATTCCAGCCTTTGAATGAGAATTGCGAGAATTGTCCGAAATCAACATCTTTTAACTTTTCTTTATTCGCATTGGTAAGTTGTTCGACGTGAGCACCATCAAAGCTCACCTTGTAAAGCTGGCCAGGGTTATTTAATGCTTTCTTTTTAATCACTACATCATTGCCCGCAACACCGACAAGGCTTGAGCTTCCCTCACCTTGGATCTGTTTGATATCTCCAAATTGAATGTTGATCATGAAAACAGACACTTGACCGATATCTTGTGCTGTAACAATCAAGTTACGGCTATCCGGTGCAAACATTAATTGTCTGGCTGAACGGTCCCATAACGGCGCAACTTCCTTAACAGTACCCGTGACTAAATCTTTAAGCATGATGGCAAAGCGATCCGATTCCGCGCCCGGTTTTTCCATGGCCACATAAGCCATGTAGCGACCATCTGGTGAAAACGTAGGATGCGCGTCCCACGCCTTATTTTTCTCGGTGAGATTTTTAAGATTTTCGCCGTTTAAGTCGACTTGCCATAAATCGTAATTTGTATGACTCGCTTGCGTTTGCGAAGGGGCTTTCGCTGTATAAACCAAGTGTTTATTATCAGGCGTGAATGTCACCTCTTCCATACCTGAAAACGGTTTAGCGGGCGTATCCGTTGCTAAATCTGCCGTTACGTCGGTCACTTTAGTGATCGGTTGATTGGTAATATCAGCAACAAACAGGTGTTTGTAACTGCCATCTTTCCACGTATCCCAGTGGCGTACCATCAATTGGTTATAAACTTTACCAGCGTTAGGTTTTGCTTTTTGTGCGGCAAATTTATCCGCGCTACAACTTAATGACTCACAGTCCAAAAACGAAGACATTGATAAAACGATTTTTCTGCCATTTGTCGAAATTTTGAAACCTTCAATCGCAAGCGGCAGATCAGTGATTTGTTTTGCCTCTCCACCTGTTAAGGATAAGTTCCATACTTGAGGGCTTCCACTACGACTGCTGATGAAATAAATCGACGAGTTATCATGACTCCAAACAACACTATGCTCGGTTGAGGCATGATTAGTCAGTTGCAAATCCGATTGTGATTGATTTAGACGCTTGAGATACAGGTTGGATGTGGCGGTTTTGTCATTAACGGCTTTAAGCCCATAAACTAATGAAGTGCCATCTGGCGAAACAGCTGATGAATGAATTGAATCCAACGTGGTGAGTGTACGGACGTCAAATCCTTTAGCAAATGTCATTGGTGTTGCGATCAAACCAGCAACCATCAATCCATGAATTTTAGAAAATCGACCTTTCATGTCAATAAACCTTTAAAAAGTGTGAATTATTATTGTGATACAGGATATACCAGTTTGGTATAAGGGGTGCAAATAAATCACGCCTTTCTACCTGATCTTTACAAAAAAGGCACTCAATAGAGTGCCTTTTGAACCGATTGGTTGAAATTACGCTGGATCTTGCAATTTAACCTTCCAAGTCGCAGGGCCGGTTTCATGGGCATTATCGCCATTAGAATCAACGGCGACAGTTACGGGCATATCTTCAACTTCAAACTCATAAATAGCTTCCATACCAAGCTCAGGGAACGCCACTACTCGTGACTTTTTAATCGCTTTGGATACTAGATAAGCAGCACCGCCTACCGCCATTAAGTAAACTGATTTGTTATCTTTGATAACTTGAACAGTCGCTGGACCACGCTCAGCTTTACCGATAGTGCCTAATAAGCCAGTCTCTTCTAGCATCATCTTAGTAAATTTGTCCATACGGGTAGATGTCGTTGGTCCTGCTGGTCCTACAACTTCATCACCAACAGCATCTACTGGTCCAACGTAGTAAATAAATTTACCATTAAAATCAACACCCGCTGGTAAGCCTTCACCAGAGGTTAATAATTCTTGAATCTTTTTATGTGCTGCATCACGACCCGTTAAGATCTTGCCGCTTAATAAGACGGTCTCACCTGTTTTCCAGTCTGCCACATCTTCTTTTGCAAGATCATCAACGTTTACACGACGAACATTTTCACCAACTTCCCAAGTGATTTCAGGCCAGTCTTCAAGCTTAGGTGGTTGTAAATCGGCAGGGCCGCTTCCGTTTAGGTGAAAGTGAACGTGACGCGTTGCCGCACAGTTTGGGATCATAACGACGGGTTTAGATGCTGCATGCGTTGGTGCTGATTTGATTTTGATATCTAAAACCGTATGAACACCGCCTAGGCCTTGAGCGCCTATACCAAGTTTGTTTACGCCGTTAAAAATGTCTAATCGCAATTGCTCTTCACCAGATTGTGGGCCGTTTTCAATTAACTCGTTAATATCAATGCTTTCCATTAGCGATTCTTTCGCCATCACAGCCGCTTTTTCAGCAGTACCGCCAATTCCTATGCCGAGCATACCTGGAGGACACCAACCAGCGCCCATTGTCGGTACTGTTTTTAATACCCATTCTTCAATTGAATCACTTGGGTTTAACATCACCATTTTTGATTTATTTTCACTGCCGCCGCCCTTAGCAGCAATCATCACTTCAACTTCATCACCTGCGACCATATCAATATGTACAACGGCTGGCGTATTATCTTTGGTATTTTTACGACTACCCGCTGGATCGGCAACAATAGAGGCACGAAGCGGATTGTCAGCATTGTTGTATGCACGGCGCACACCTTCATCAACCATCTCTTGGACTGTTAAATCAGAATCCCAACGCACATTCATCCCGATTTTAACAAAACACGTCACAATGCCCGTATCTTGACATAACGGGCGTCGACCTTCGGCAGACATACGTGAGTTGATGAGGATTTGTGCCATTGCATCTTTTGCTGCGCTACTTTGCTCGGTGTTGTACGCCTTTTCCATCGCGTCAATGAAATCTTTTGGATGGTAGTAAGAAATGTACTGCAGTGCGTCTTCAATACTGTCGACGAAATCTGCTTTTTTGATTACTGACATTAAAATCCCCTTCGGATTGCTACTATTACTTTTATTAGGATTAAGTTGCTAACGCGATAGACAGCGCTAAAACTTTTTATTATTTAAGTATATAATACCTTGCAATAAAGTCACTAGCCAAGTGCTACCAATGTCCAAGAGCAGTAAAAGGTTAAAATGTCCGCAGCGTTTCAAACTAGCACCCTTAATTTCTCTATCTCATCGCGAGAATTATTTAAATCAATAGCCCATCTACCTTGGTCAATGTTGCTTGACTCTGGAAGCAGTAGTCATATTGACGCTCGCTACGACATAGTAGTGTTTGATCCCGTCATGACGCTCGTGACTGATGATAAAAACACGACTGTAGTGGACAAAAAGAACGGCCAAACAAATACATTTAGCGCGAATCCTTTTGATGTGCTTGCCCAAGAATTAGCTCGGCTTGACTTTTGTAAGCAGGATCAGGAGCTGCCATTTACCGGCGGTGCCCTTGGGCTATTTGGTTATGACTTGGGTCGTCATTGCGAATCGATTAACAATGAGTCTGCTCAGGATATCGAATTACCGGTGATGGCTGTTGGTATTTATCAGCATGCGATCATATTTGATCGCCGCAAAAACACAATCAATGCCGTCTCTCAATCTAACCATCAAGAGCATGACCAATATATCAGCACCATAGATGCACATCTAAAGAGCAGACTGGAAGTTAAATCCTTTAAGACGCTTTCAGCGTGGGAACATCAAATTGGTCAGGATGAATACACAGAAAAATTTCATCGTGTGCAACGTCATCTCCGAGCTGGCGATTGTTATCAAATCAATCTGACCCAGCGATTTTCATTGTCTAAAGCTGGCGATGAGTATGCAGCCTACCAAGCGTTAACATCCGCTAATGAAACACCCTTTAGTGCTTTTATAAGACTTGATGAATATGCTGTGCTCAGTTTATCACCAGAACGTTTTTTACAAACCAAAGGAAAATTGATTGAAACTAAGCCAATAAAAGGCACCATGCCACGTAGTAAAGATCCGATTAAGGATTTGGCACTCAAGAAAAGGTTAGAAACTAGCGAAAAAGATCAGAGTGAAAATTTGATGATCGTCGACCTACTTCGCAATGATATTGGCCGCAGTGCTGTAGCAGGCTCAGTACAGGTTCCAAAGCTTTTCGATATCGAAAGCTTTGAAAATGTTCATCATTTAGTGAGCACCATCACCGCTCAATTGCCTGATAATGTTTCGCCATTGAAGCTCTTGCGAGATGCATTCCCTGGCGGATCAATCACTGGCGCACCTAAAATTAGTGCAATGAATATTATTGATACGCTAGAGCCTTCACGGCGCTCAATCTATTGTGGCTCTATTGGCTATATTAGTGCAAATGGCAATATGGATACTTCAATTACCATCCGTACATTACTTTCGACTAAAGACACCATGTATTGTTGGGCGGGAGGTGGTATTGTGGCTGACTCAACCGCAGAGGCAGAATATCAAGAATGTTTCGATAAACTTGCCTCAATCATGCCCGTACTCAGTGGTTTAACAGCGGAAAAAGATTAACCCATTTTTCAAATGCGCAATGGAGCTCGACATTAAACAATGAACAGACAACAACTCATTACACGGTTTAGCCTGCGCACCCTGACAGATACTCAATTAGAAATTAAGCACTTACCGCTTAAACAAAGCGCGGTCCTGCTTGCTTTCATCGAACGAAATGACGAGCTATGTTTATTGTTAACCAAACGTAGTCAGCATCTGCGTCATCACCCTGGACAAATTAGCTTTCCAGGTGGTAAACATGACATAGAAGATGACAGCCTAAAAACGACTGCAATTAGAGAAACACAAGAAGAATTGGGTATCAATGTCGATGATATTGATCTTTTTGGTGAACTCCCTTTTCATGACACCATCACAGGGTTTCGGATTAAACCTTATCTTGGCTTTGTTGACCATCGCGTCGATATTGTTGCTAACGACGGTGAAGTGAGTGATGTTATCGAAGTTCCGATAACATCATTTCTTAAAAACCCCAGCCACTTTGTACTGCCTATTGTCAGACCTAATTTAACCGTCAATGTGTATTTTAAACCGAGCCATGGTCACGCAATTTGGGGAGCTACCGCAGCTATAATCGAGCAGGTTCGCCTACTATTAGAAGATTAGCCCACTCAAATAGTCGTCGGACTTAATATAAACAATAGTGATATTGCAGCAATAGATACAACAAATAACAGCATAATAGCCATTGAAATCCGCTCTTTATAGGTTACTTTAAGTATATAGTTCAAAATCAAGGTTAGAAAACTTGAAACAGCACAAAACCATAATAGAAATTTTAGTCGCTCGTAAACATCCCCTAACCAATTCTGGCGTACATCGATCCCAAAGTAGTTAGTCACCACAGTGGCCATTTCTGGTCTTGCATTGTCAAATACAACAAGCGCGTAAATTAATAGCGCCCAACCAACGATAGTCGTGGCGTAAGTCAATAAATGAAATCTGTCTATTATTAGTCGCTTATTCATTCGACCCCCACATTAATGTCGGTTGGCAATTCTCAGTTTTTTATCAGAACGAACGCGCCCTCGTCCCTTTAATTTTAATTCATATTCGTGAGAGTCGCCTATTTTTTACCCCAACGGATTATAAATTCGCTCAAAGTGCCCGATTTAATGCGTATTTGCACTTGTGTATTCGACAAAGCCAAGTAATATTGCACAGTTAATTTATAAAAATTTTGGAGTATAGTTTAATGAGTTTGGCCACTGTAGCCGATATTATTGCGGGTAAAGTACCGCAAGGCGAAATTACCACAGTTAAAGGATGGGTTCGTACTCGTCGAGATTCTAAAGCAGGGATCTCTTTCTTAGCGATATACGATGGTTCAGGATTTGATCCAGTACAGGCGGTTATAGAAAATACTCTAGAAAATTATAATAGCGACGTACTATCATTAACGGCTGGTTGTTCAGTAGCCGTAACTGGTAAAGTTGTTGAATCTCAAGGTAAAGGTCAATCGTTTGAAATCCAAGCGACTGAGGTTGAAGTGATTGGTTTAGTTGACGATCCTGAGACTTACCCAATGGCAGCGAAACGCCACAGCATCGAGTTTTTACGCGAAGTTGCTCATTTACGTCCACGCACCAATATTATTGGTGCAGTTGCTCGTGTTCGTAACACGCTATCTCAAGCTATTCACCGTTTTTATCACGAGCAAGGTTATATCTGGGTAAGCACACCACTAATCACGGCAAGTGATGCCGAAGGTGCTGGCGAGATGTTCCGCGTAAGTACACTAGACAACGAGAACCTACCGTTGAACGATCAAGGTAAGGTTGATTACGACAAAGACTTTTTTGGTAAGGAAACTTTCCTTACAGTATCTGGCCAATTAAATGCTGAAGCCTACGCTTGTGCGTTAGGCAAAGTGTATACCTTCGGTCCAACCTTCCGTGCTGAAAACTCAAACACTACGCGTCACCTTGCAGAGTTCTGGATGGTTGAACCAGAAATCGCATTTGCTGATTTATCTGACGCTGCAAATCTTGCTGAAGCCATGCTTAAGTATGTATTTAAAGCGGTGCTTGAAGAGCGTCCAGATGACATGGCATTCTTTGCACAACGCGTCGATAAAGAATGTATTTCTCGCTTAGAAGGTATGGTTGATAGTGAATTCGTCCGTATGGATTACACAGATGCTATCGAGATCTTAAAAGCCTCAGGTAAGAAATTCGAATTCCCAGTTGAATGGGGCGTAGATTTATCTTCTGAGCACGAACGTTACCTTGCCGAAGAGCATGTTGGCGGCCCAGTTATTCTACAAAATTATCCGAAAGACATTAAAGCCTTCTATATGCGCTTAAATGAAGATGGCAAAACAGTTGCCGCGATGGATGTTTTAGCGCCTGGTATCGGTGAAATTATCGGTGGCGCACAGCGTGAAGAGCGTTTAGATGTGCTTGATAAGCGCATGGAAGAGATGAACATCGATTTGTCACACATGGATTGGTACCGCGATTTACGTCGCTACGGTACTGTACCACATGCTGGTTTTGGACTTGGTTTCGAACGCTTAGTGTCTTACGTTACTGGCGTACAAAACATTCGTGACGTTATTCCATTCCCACGTGCACCGCGTAGCGCAAATTTCTAGTCACCGTATTAATTAGAAAGAAGCATAATAAAAAGGAGCCAATGGCTCCTTTTTTGTTAAATAACGTTATAAATCTGAAGGTTTCAGAGCGTTATTTCTTACCAATAACTAACATTTCTCTCAATTACTGGTGGCTTTTTGCATTGGCCTGTGCCTTCTTCGGTACCCAAATACAAGAAACCCACCAACTCATCGTCTTCGGTGAGTTCAAATGCCTCTCGCACGATAGGGCTATTTACTAGATTCCCTGTACGCCAGATCCCGTTGTAACCCATGGCAACTGCCATCTGTTGCATCGAAAATGTTGCACACCCAGCTGTTTGAATTTGCTCTAGTCGCGGCACTTTTGGGTGTTCAACCGTTTTTGCTAAAACCGCAATAATCAATGGCGCTCTAAACGGCATTTTTTGCGTCTTCGCCAGTTTAGCATCATCCGCCCCCTCTTCCGTCATGGCTTTGACAAATAACTGGCTTAACCGTTCGAGCCCTTGCTCTTTAATAACGACAAAGTGAGCGGGTTTTAGACCGCCATGATCCGGTGCACGCATAGCCACCGTTAACATCTTCGAAACTTCCAGTTCATTTGGTGCAGGCGCTGTTAATTTGCCGCAACTATAACGGCTAGCAAGAAAGTCAATTGCCGCTTGATTTACCAGAAAACTCACGACTTAACACTCGGAATATGGCCTAAACGTGCGCCGCCAATTAAGTGCATGTGTAGGTGGTAGACTTCTTGGCCGCCGAAATCGCGGCAATTAACCACGAGTCGATAGCCGTCTTCACTGATCCCTTCTTCACGGGCTAATTTTGCGGCGACGGTAAATAACCGACCTAAAGTTAGTTCGTCTTCTTGTGTAACATCATCCACCGTCGGAATAACTTTATTTGGCACAATCAAAATATGAGTAGGTGCTTTAGGCGTGATGTCTCTAAAAGCAGTCACAAGATCATCTTGATATACCATATCAGATGGAATTTCTTTGCGGATAATTTTTGTAAAAAGAGTATCTTCACTCATAATAAGCCCTTAATTCAACGTAAAAAATTAAAGGCTACGAGTGTAACTTAACTAGTGAGGTTGACGCTAGCGCTTTGGTACTAAAAGCTGAGGATCAATTCGTTGATTCATCCAATTCATGCGCCAATCTAAATGCGGGCCAGTTGAACGTCCTGTGTTGCCAATTTCGGCGATGAGATCACCTTGTTTAACCACATCTCCAGGTTTGACGTGTCCCTTACTTAAATGGAGGAACGTAGAGCTTACCCCCATACCGTGATCAATAATTAGCGTTCCGCCAGAATAGAACATATCAGGCACATAAAGACGTACAATGCCATCTGCTGGTGCAACTACTTTGGTGCCGATTGGCGATGCCATATCCACACCATAATGAGGGCGTCCCATTTTTCCATTGTAGTAGCGAACTGAACCATAGACTCCGCTAATGCGCCCTGGCGCAGGCCAAATAAACGCTTGTTCAAAATGTTGCGCATCTGACCATATGGCACGTGCCGCTCGAACTTCCTTTGCATCTTTTTTAGCACGAGCAACATTTTTAGGATTAGGATGTGTAATCTTTTTACTAATGCCTGTCACACGACTTTCACGATACTTACGTTTACTCAATGATAAATCAACGGTGTTAAATTTATCATCAAATTCAATCGTTAATTGATTCTTAAGGGATGCATCACGGCCAAACCCAATGACGAAAACGCCCTCATCGCTTATTTTTACGGGTTTATCATTAAGCTTAATTTTTGATGAAGCGCGGGTATTTCCAACAAGCATTCCACCTTGAACGAAATCACCGGACAGAGACGTATTCGCTGTCACTTGGCGTTCCTCACCATTTGCATTGAGTGCCAGCGCCGTGCAAACAATAGCGATTAACGACAAGTGTTTTTTCATTGATGGAATCCTTAATTTATCTAAGTAAATGTCTATTTCTCAATTTTCGCACTCACCATAGCGCCTTTATCAACGCCCTCATAACCAATGACACTAATTTCGTCACCAATATTTTCGTTCGCCAATGTATGGGCGACAAAATGAGTAAGCTGCTCTACGGTGGTATCAAAATTCAATATCTCACAGACATCCGTTGGGATCATAAGTTCAAATCGGCCTTGCGGTGCATCGTAAGCAACACTATATAGATTTGGCACATCACGTAGTGCTTCAAGTGCTTCTGGCACGGTAATATCGTCACTAGAAACCATATCTTCTTCGGTGATTAGATAAATATCTTGCCAGCGCAGCGCCCAATAATGTTCTAACGCCTCGTCCTTTTCACCGTTTCTCTCGATTTCAATGATACTGCGATGTCCGTGGGCGATTCGTTGGCAGTTACCGTCATGCTTCTTTAAGCCATGGCTATAATGATAGAACGCACCAAAAATTGGTTCTGCTGCAAGTTTTAATACCAACCCCGTTACATTCTCTGGTAACACTTTCATAATGGCGGCTTCAAGATGTTCGATGATGCCATTTTCGTCCACCACGTCTTTATCGATAAGCGCAAACGCTTCATGGGGGCAGCTAAGATATATCGGTAGTTGCTCTGGACGGTCCAACAAGATCTGAGTTGATTCTTCCAAGATATTAAACGAAATACATTTATTCTGAGCTGGGATCAATAATTTATGATCGACTTCGTCGTCAATGACCGCTTTGATTTGTTTTTTAACCAACCCAAAATCAAGCACCATACATTCATCATTGAGGCTGCCATCTAATTCGATATCGACGATTAGACTTTCGCCAACCATACCGCGTTCTTCACAAAGGTATGAGTAATCGATGACCGTTAAATTATTTACAAAAAGTTTCATGAATTTTCCTACGTTGGGCGGAAAGACAGTCCACCCTATTAAAATTATCGAGATTATAACCAACAACTTGGCAAATTAATCGCGGTAACGCAAATGCACCATGATTGTGTGATCAAGGCATTGTTTTATCAATATTACTCGTTATCACTTGATAGACGTCTGGTTAATTGGTCGCGTAAATTTGGTGGGATGCCGACAATAGTGACAGTGTCGTTATGTAAATCAACAACCACACGTTCCCCTAAATGCTTTTGCTCAAAGCCAACGGTGACACCGCCACCAGTGCCAGAAAATTTCTTTAGCTGGCGTAATGTTGTTCTGTCTCCCGGAATCTCGTCTTCCAATTCATAATTTTGTTGATTTACAAATTGGTAGAGTCCACTTTCGCCGTCGCTAGCAACTGAATTTGACAGTGATTTAATGCCAATTTCTTCACCACTGTCGATTTTATCCTTACAATAATCGAACACTTTTTCTCTGTATTGTTCTTTTTCACTTCGGTCGAATTCATTGGCAGAACAATAATCTTCTACTGCATTCATCAAACTTTTGTTCTGTTCTTTAACGTTAATGCCTTCTTTACAACCCATAAAATCAAGGAAGAAGTCTGACACTTTACGTCCAGCGCGCCCGCGAATAAATGAAATGTAACGATTACAATCAGGCTGTGCTTGCCACATCGTTAAGTCAATTCTTGCGGCAAGCTGCAAATTATTGAGCTCTAAATGTTGATTTGCACTAACCTCTAACGTTTCATCTACGGCGATGGAGTCTTTTGGTGAAATCAGAGCCACGAATAAATAGTTACTAGCAATATGGGTATAGTTAGCAAGCATTAAATAACCTTGCTCTGCAAAATTATACTTCATCAACTCAGTTTGCAGCAGTTTGATGGCTTGTTGTGAAAATGAAACGAAGTCATTATCTTGGTCAAGGTAGTCTGTTAAGGCCCGTGAGAATTCTTGTTCTCCGTCGCCATCGTCAGCAAAAAAACCGTAACCCTTACCTTGTTTGCTGTTATAAATACGATGTAATTCGCTGACTAAGGTTTCAACGTCATTATTCAACGATAATACTTGATCGCGCGCTTCAAAAGTAACCTCACCGTCACTGGTGGTGTTAAGTTGATGTAAAATGATATGACGAATCGATACACTCATTTGATATTAGTCCCAAGCCAAAATTTGCTGTATTATAGCCGTGTTTTATTCCAATTATCCCGAAGTAATTGTCAGCTTGCGATAGATTGTGCAAATTAGCACCATCTTCAACGCATTTGATACGACTTCTTAGTCAATTAAGAGAGCAACATGGCTGTAAAATCAAAATACACTAACGAACAAGTCGAAAGTTTAATCATGCAATTATTAACTGTTTTAGAAAACAGTCAATCAAAAGCAGATCTAAGTTTAATGGCACTTGGAAATGCCGCGACGTCTGTCATCAATAATAGTGTCAGCCCAGCCCAGCGTAAACAAGTTGCTGCTAGCTTCGCAAAAGCGCTTGAAAACTCGGTAGAAGTTGAGCTTCACTAAGTATTAACGGCTATTTGAAGGCACGCATGATTATCCAACTTGCGTGCCTTTTTAGTGCGTGTGATAATCTGCTGATTACTAATATAAATTTCGCTAATAGATAGAACATCTTATGGTAGACAATACAAATTCATATAAAGACCGAGTATCCAGACTTATTAGCTGGGGTCATTGGTTCATGTTTGCGAATATTTTATTAGCGATGCTGATGGCGGTTCGTTATATTTTTGCTGCTGATGGCCAAGCAACCGTTATCTCTGTACTTTATGTTTTGATGACTTGGATTGGGCATTTTGGACTACTTGGCATTATTTGTTATGTCTTAGTGTTGTTTCCATTAACCTTTGTCTTCCCCTATTCTCATATACTGCGCGGCGCAGGGGCGGTACTTGCAACGCTGTCTATTGTTGCGCTTTTGATTGACGGCAGCGTTTATCAAAACTATCAATTACATTTCAATTTATTTGCATTTGACCTCGATGGATTTAATCTCAACAACACCATAGGCTGGAGCTCTATAAGCCTGTTTTTAATTGCCTTATTAGTCGTTGAACTCACCATCGCAAATCTAATATGGAAGAGGCTACACGTCATTCGTCAGTGGGACATCGGGAATAAGCTTGCGGCATTTTTTGGGGTGATGTTTTTGTTAAGCCACATGGTGCATATATGGGCTGATGCGACAATATATCGGCCTGTATTATCATTTGATCGTACCTTTCCTTTTGCTCACCAATCAACAGCCCGCAGTTTTATTAAACGTCAAGGTTGGCTAAATGAGACACATCAAAAAGATTTAATGATCAATAAAAGCGCAAAATCAGTTAACTATCCACTGAGTCCGCTACAGTGCCACGCAACTGAGACAAATTTGCTTGTTATTACAGTCGCCAGAGTCAACGAAGATTTAGTGACACCTGACATCATGCCAAATCTGACCGCATTGTCTGCGCAAGGGTTATCTGCACAAGCCCATATTACCAACTCACTTGAAGATACTGATGCAACCTTCGGTTTTGAAACTGGCCTGCCCGCCATTTATCGTCCTGCATTTACCGCACAGAAATTATCGAGCCCGTTAATAGAGCTTACCAATAAAAGTATTAGGAAAAGTTTTGGCGTTCATGCTGATCAGCTCACCAATAAAGACGCATTAGCCGTTGATAGAAAAAACGTTGACGATTTAGCGCAATGGATTGGTGAGCAACGCGGTGCCCCCTACTTTGCCAACATAACACTCTATGCCAGCCAGCAACTGAGTATCGGTACTAATGCATTGCTTAATTTTGACCACGCGCTTACGCAAACAAGTTCTGCACCACAAAGAGTGCTTGCTACTCAATATGTTAACTCACTACATTATACAGATAGATTAATTGGCGAGTTACTCCAAGGAGTCGATTTAACGACGACCACCGTTGTGGTTACTGGTCATCGAGGTAATGATTTAACACGGCTTTACAATCAATCTTCGTCAGATTACTCTCAAGTAAACTTAAAGGTTCCACTCATTATTGTTGGCCCAAATTTCGAACCTCAACAGGTTACTAAAGCAACATCTCATTACGACGTATTACCGACACTGTTAAAAAGCCACTTTAAATGTGGCAATCCAGCGAGCGATATTAGTGTTGGTTATGACATTAAGAGTACACAACAATCTGACATGTTCTATTTAGGCAACGCGCATTACTTCTCGTTATACAAAGATGGAAACAACACCCAAATAGATCGTCAAGGTCAGTATCGATTCTTTAATAAGCACTACATCCGCCAAGACGATGGAAAGCTATCTTTTCAATCACTGGTGGATTTAATGGCAAATATTGAACGATTTGAACCTTAACGAAGAAAACTACAGCAGTAACAGGAAATTTAATGGCATATCAGCATCTAAGCGTTCAACAATTACAAGAAATGCAAGCACAGCGCACTATCAACATAGTAGATACACGTGACCCTCAGTCTTATGCATTGGCGTGTATCCCTAAGGCGTTCAATCTAAACCAAGGTAATCTTGAGCAACATCTAAGCGATTTAGATATGGATGAGCCACTCATTGTATGTTGTTATCATGGGATAAGTAGTCAAGGCGTTGCACAGTTTTTGTTTGAGCGAGGGTTTGAAGAAGTCTACTCTTTAGATGGTGGTTTTGAAGCCTATCAAAACGCACAGTCAAGTAACTAGACCATGTCGTTGAAATGACTATGAAGAAAAGGCCAATCATTGGCCTTTTTTAATTCAATAGTCTAATTGATTCGGTAGCGCGGTAGATAGAAACTAAAACTGGTTCCCTGCTCTTCTTCACTCTCCACTTCAATATCACTATGATGCAGTGCTAATAACGCTTTAACTATTGCTAATCCAAGTCCCGCATTTCCTGATTCACTGTCGGTTTTATTACTCGCTCGAAAATGCGCTTCAAACACTCTTGGCAATTGATCTTTGCTTATCCCAACACCACTATCTTGGACGGTGATATGAACCTTTTCTTGATTATCAAAATTGACGAGATCAAAACGGATCACAATGCGCCCGCCCGGTGGCGTATGACGAATTGCATTGGCAACCAAATTACCGAATACGCGTTCTAGTTTTGCAATATCTGCATCCACTTGCAGTGAGGTGTCTTTAGGACTGACGTCAAGTTCAACACCCGCTTGTTGGGCACGAAGATCAAATGAATCCATAATATCCTGTGCAAGTTCAGCGACCGCAATTGGCTCTCGATGAAGTTCAACACTGCCGGTTTCTAGATGTGCTAACTCAAAGACTTGTTCAACTAGGCCGCTCAATACCTTAGCGTTGCGCTGCGCTACATCAATGTAATGTGCACTGCTCTCTTCCGCCGATTCACCAAATTGCTTTTGCCACGTTTCAATATAACCCGTCAAAGAAGACAGAGGTGTTCGTAAATCGTGAGAAATATATGACAACAGCTCTTTACGTTGTATGTCTTTAATTTTCAGCTGCTCAAGCTGTCTGGCAATCTTCTCAGACATATTGTCAATGACACTAGCTAATGCGACTTCTTCATTTGAACTTAGCCAAGATGTTGAATTCTCCACGAGATTTAATTGCTGATTGCGATGCCATAGTTGCTCTTCTTGGTACATTAGGACGTTACACGTCATGCGAGACAATGGCCTGGTAATTAACCAAATTAATATTGTTCCTACAAACAGCGCAAACAATAATGCGCTTCCCCCTAGAATCAATGACTCGCTTAGTAACCTGTTATTGGTTAGGTTTGCAATGATCTTGTCTTCAAGCTCAGAGCCAATAATCACATACAAATAACCTTGATGCTTGCCTTCGTAGTTTATTGGCGCGGCAGAGAATATCTTTTGTCGATAAGGATGACGTGGGTCATCACCAAGCAACGGAAATTGTACTTCTGGTGATATAAAGGTCTTGATAGGATCTAAAGCAATCTTATCGCGCTTGATCTTTCCTTCTTCCGCAGCATGTGCGAGTAAATTGCCTTGAGTATCTGTCACATAAATCTCAAATGCAGGTCCCAACAACATCATATTGTGAAAGGTGTACTTAAGCGCTTTAGGATCGATTTCACCATTTTTTAAGATTTGCGCTTCGATTAACATGTGAGCCGCTAATTCTTCATGCAGCGCTTGCGTTGCTTGCTGCTCATAGCTTCTTGATGAATTGCCCATAAACCAGAGAAACATCAAGGTAATGGAAACGAATACGAGAACGAATAAGATGATTAGTCGACTCGTCAGCCCTTTAAATAATTGCATGAAGATTCCTGTCTAGATGATTAGAGATATTCGAATTTATAACCGACGCCCCATATTGTATGGACGACCTTTGGTAAAGTGTCACACGCTTCTAGTTTTGCGCGCAGTCTATTGATATGAGAATTAACGGTGTGTTCGTAGCCAAGATGATTGTATCCCCATACTGAATCGAGTAACTGGCTTCGACTAAAGACTTGCCCAGGGTTGCTTGCGAGAAAATGAATGAGATCAAACTCTGTTGATGTAAGGTCGATTGGGGAGTTTTGAAAAGAGACTTTATGACGTTCTGGTTCTATGCACAGTTCGCCAAAAACTAAATCTTGCGATGGCGGTTTTGAATCGACACTAAGTTGTGACCGACGAAACAACGCTCTAACGCGTGCTTCTAGTTCTCGAATACTAAAAGGTTTAGTAAGATAGTCATCAGCCCCCATATTGAGCCCCATGATGCGATCCGTTTCAGTATCTCGTGCGGTTAACATCATGATGGGTGTAGATGGATCGTTTAAACGCACTTGACGGCATATTTCCAGACCATCAACTTCTGGCAGCATAATGTCGAGCATCATCAGATCAAAATTACCGCTAAGCGCCAATGATAGGCCTGTTTTCCCATCATTGGCTTTGGAAACTTCAAAGCCAGCATTGATTAAGGTGATTTCAATTAAGTTAGCAAGATCGACTTCATCTTCAACGATTAATATATGCTGGCTCATTTATTTTCCTATCTTATTTAACGCGTTTAACAGTCACCTTTGCAACAAGATTGTCAAAACGGTGAGTAGAATCTAACACTGAATCAGGTAACCCATCATCTTGTGTCACAACCCCTGGATGCATGGTTACTTGGTCAGCACGGTCATCCCGTGCAACATTAAAGCCTTCACCTTGCCCCATCGTTGCTGGTCCGGGTATTGTTGCTGCAGTTTCCGAATCCGCTTCCGTTCCCGAATCATAGACGTTTAAGCGAAATGACATGCTATCGCCAACGTTGTAGTTAGTGAGATCGTGACTATTAAGACCTGTAAAGGCGTCATTTGTATTCACCAACATTGATAATACTGACAAATTCAATGTTGTTTCTGTCGTTTCAATCGTTTGGGTCGATGTTTTACCGGGTCCTAATGGGTCGGTATCGCTTGCTTTATTAACAACTGTAGATAACGCTAACACTTCGGTGTTGTCACCAGCTTCCGCTAACAACTCAAGAGCGGCATCGGCCGGCTCACCGATACTAAATGGCTTATAATCATCGTTGTGAGTCACTACGGTAATTGGCGATAGCGGCTGATTACTTGTAATGTTTGTTACCGTTACTTCATATTCATAAGTCGGTGCTGGCGTAGGTGCAGGCGTTGGTGTAGGTGCTGGTACAGGTGTCGACGAATTAGAGCTACCACCACAACCCGCTAAGGTCAACGCCGAAACACAGGCCAATGCAATGATCGATTTTTTCGGATTAAATAGATTTTTCATAAATCTCTCCTTACTTAACTGTTACAGTTACTCGTAGCACTGGATTCAACCAACGGTGAACAGTGTTGCTGACATCACTTTTGCCGCCATCTTGCATTGCATCACCAATATTTCCTGGATGAATATGCACCGTCTTATTGGTGTCTTCAGTAGATAAGCCTGTACCGTTTTCACCAGCGTCACCTAATGGGAATGCAGGGATCCCAAGTTGACCCGGCATACCCGCACCCATAACATAAAGTTCGTTATTGGCTTCAGTACCCGCATCATACGCATTAACATTGATGGTATAAGTGCCAGCTTCCGTAGGGATAGTCCACGCGTCAACGCCCGCAAATGCGTCATTCGTTGGTAACAACATAGCGGTTAATGAAAGATGTGTATCTGATTCAGTATTCAAGTCGAATTCTGGAGTCGATTTACCAGGCATTAATAAGCCAGCATTAGGATTAGCTACCTTATGTCCATTTGCGGCATCAATTTCGGCACCAAGATCATCAATGCTTCCGCCTTCAGCCATTTTCTGAAGTGCAACAGAAGCGGCTTCACCGGTTTTAAATAGATGAGTATCACTATCATGGCTGGCAACTAGCAGTGGTGTGAAAACCATGCCGTGAGTTAGGTTTGTTACTTTAATAGTTAATTCTGCAGCGGATGCTGAGGCACTAGACAGTGCGATTAGTCCAGCAATGCTTGTAGCGAGTAAAGTCTTCTTATTATTCATGATATTTGCTTCCTTTGATTTAGTGTTGCACTAATCTTAAAAAGCAAATATCCGGAAACTATCGTCAATTTATCACAAAATTATAACAAATCAATTTATCCAATAATTACAACAACTTCATACCATAATATCTGTGAAATTAAGACCAAAAAGGTGGCAACGCCCAACAAAGTGTAACTTTGTTCGTCACTGGTAAAGAGTGGCAGTAGCCATAATCCTAAACCAATGAATAAAAATCCAAAGTACCAATATAATTCAGGAGTGATCTGTTCAAATAATGATGCACTGTCATTTTCAAATAGTCCAAAGCCCAAGATGACTAAACTCAATACACTCACAATCACACCAATAATAGGCAACAATTGATTGAACGCGACTAAACGATGCTTTGCTTTTACTAAAATTAGTTGTGCCAGCACAGCGCCAGTGACAATTACTGGCAATAGAATGAAAGGCGTTGATTGGGTAGAGAATATGCCGATGGCATATAAACCCAATGGCAATAATGCACCATAAATGGCCTTGTCTGGGATAGCGCGCTTATTGGGCAGTTTTCCCTGCCAAATGCTTAACAGAATTCCGTATACGCCGCCAATCACCCCGACACCAATAAACCAGTTAGATAAACTGGTTTCAACCGCCATCATTAAGGATACAAAAATTACCGTCCAAATCGTAATCAATTCAGCTTGGATGCGGCTATGTTGCCCAGGACACAACTGCCCATTTTTTAGGATCAGGCACAAAATTGAAAATGCAAAGAAAGGTGAGAGTGCCAAGATTGGCACTACAATGTTATAGAATGAAATATCAATCACAGAATGTTCTCATTATGAAAATTTCGATGAATTATACCGAAACCAGTTAACTTTACGACAAGGAGTTTGCAATAAATTGCGACAGCTCTTTTGGCCTCATGCCACCATTCACCATTCCTTTAAGTTTCCCTTGCTTAAATAGCGCAATAGTCGGTACTCCACGTAATTTATACTTGGTCGCAAATGCCTTGTTTTTGGGTAAATACGCATGGGCAAACCGCACTTTACCAGAGTGCGTTCTAGCGCTCTTGGTAAATATGTCAAAAAACGATTTACAGATAGAACAATTAGGGCCAGACATAAACACTAACAATGGTACCTTAGCCTTGGATAACGGGACAAAATGGTGTGGCAACATTTCAATGACCACGCCATCCAGTAATGACTGCCGACAATGGAGACATACCTGGGCACTATTAATGTCGGTCAAAGAGAATTTATTAGCTTTACCACAGGCATTGCAATTGATTGATAGATTATTCATAAACACTTTTAATTTGAAATAAGAAGTTGGATCTCGAGATTTATACATTCTAAAAAGTTAATTCTTGCGGTGATCCTAGCACCTAGTAAGTTACAAGCAATCATTTTTACTTACTTCACTATCCGTTTTTCGAAAATCAGAAACATTCATTCCCAAGAATGGACTCATTTTTAATCATTCAAGAAAATCGTTTCTGGTCTTCTCGTCCAATACTGATAGAATTTCCACATTACAATTTCAACTTCGTTCTCTATGACTAATACTTCTCAACCCACTATTCTCTGGCACGATTATGAAACTTGGGGCGCAGACACTCGGCGTGATCGCCCCGCGCAATTCGCCGCAATTCGAACTGATCTTGAATTAAATATCATTGGCGAACCGATTGAATTTTACTGTGAGTTAGCTAACGACTATTTACCAGCACCTCAAGCGTGTTTTGTTACGGGCTTAACGCCACAAAAAGTAAATCGTTTAGGCATGCCTGAAACGCAATTTATCGAAAAGATAAACGACCTATTCAGCCAGCCAAACACTACAGTGGCAGGTTATAACAATATTCGTTTTGATGACGAAATTACTCGTCAAACACTTTATAGAAATTTTCAAGATCCCTACGCGAGAGAATGGCAAAACGGCTGTTCTCGCTGGGATATCATCGATTTGGTTAGAACATGCTATGCATTGCGTCCTGAAGGCATAACATGGCCGACTAATGACGAAGGTGTGGTAAGTTTTCGACTAGAGTTACTCACGGCTGCTAATAACATCGCCCATGAAGGTGCGCATGACGCTATTAGCGACGTGATTGCCACGATTGAAATGGCCAAATTAATTAAAACGAAGCAACCTAAACTCTTTGATTATGTCTTCAATCTGCGCCGCAAAGCACAAGTCAGTAAACAATTTGATTTAGTCAATTTCACGCCATTAGTTCATATTAGTTCAAAGATCCCTGCCGCGTCGGGATGTTCAACCTACATAGCACCGATTGCCTATCATCCTGTGAACAAGAACGCGATGGTCTGTGTCAATCTCAATATGGATTTAAGTCCTCTTTTGGAATTGAGTGCGCAAGAAATCAGTGAACGCATGTATACAAAGCGAAGTGATTTAGGCGACCTTCTGCCAATCGCTTTAAAGTTAATTCACATTAACAAGTGCCCAGTGATAGCACCCGCAAAAACATTGACCAAAGAGGCTGCAGACCAACACGGAATTGACCGTGGGTTGTGCCGTAAGAATCTCGATTTACTCATCGCAAATCCCCAACTGCGAGAAACCGTCACGCAAGTCTATCAAATCCAAAGTGATCATCCAGAAGAAACCAACCCAGATCTAATGCTTTATAGCGGAGGATTTTTCTCACATCATGATAAAGATGCGATGGAAAGACTACGACAAACGCCCCCAGAACAACTACCCGCAATTGATTTCAACTTTGAAGATAAGCGGCTCAATGAAATGCTTTTTCGCTATCGAGCGCGCAACTTCCCATTAACGTTATCTCAGTCAGAACAACAGCGCTGGAACGATTACCGAATGAATACGATGGATGGACAAGGCTATGCTTATCAGTTAGAAACTCTGGCTTTAGAACACGGTTCTGATGAACGAAAAATGGCGATTTTAAGAGCCTTATTCGAATATGCGAGCAGCTTGTAAAACATTAGATAGTTACAAACGGGCACCTGAATTAATGTAAGGTGCCCGTCTTAATACTATTCAGCTTTTTTCTTCGTTAGCCTTGCATGTAAGCTTGAAGTATCCCAACGATTACCTCCCATTTCTTGGAGATCGCCATAGAATTGATCAACGAGTGCAGTTACTGGTAATTTGGCGTTATTGTTTCGCGCCTCATCCAAAGCAATCCCTAAATCTTTACGCATCCAATCGATAGCAAAACCAAATTCATATTCATTATCAATCATTGCTTGATAACGATTTTCCATTTGCCAGCTTTGTGCGGCTCCTTTGGAAATCACCTCGATAACTTTAGCAACATCAAGATTAGCTTGCTTAGCAAAATGTACCCCTTCGGCCAGACCTTGCACCACACCGGCAATACAAATTTGATTAACCATTTTAGCAAGCTGTCCCGCTCCTACATCACCAATTCGCTCAGCGCAACGGGCATAGGCGTCTAAAACAGGACGAACTTTATCAAAGGTTTCTTGTTCACCACCAATCATAATGGCTGTCTCTTATACACATCTCCGAGCCCACGAGACTAGGCATGATCTCG
>OJBM01000213.1_pt1 | contig 21815 bp, 22 predicted proteins | sample 1591061 | NCBI WGS metagenome assembly OJBM01 (sample SAMN05416872, study PRJEB24817) | seawater metagenome | isolation source: Sea water | place: Canada:Atlantic | collected 2013-11
GGATCCAAGCTAAAAGTGAACAAGCTGAACAGCTTAATGGTTTATTAAAAAATCCAATGAGTCGTGAAGCAAATTTAGAAGAATTGCTGCGTCGTCCTGAATTAACGTACAACGATCTAATGAAAATTGATGGTTGTGGTCCAGGTCTTGAAAAAGAAGATGCAGCGTATCAAGTTCAAACTCAAATTAAATATGCGGGCTACATTGCACGTCAAATGGACGAAGTTGAAAAACAGCAACGCAATGAAAATACATTGCTGCCTATCGATTTAGATTACAGTCAAGTATCTGGTTTATCTAATGAAGTTGTTTCTAAGTTAACAGAAGCCCGTCCCGCTACCTTAGGTATGGCAAGCCGTATTTCTGGTATCACACCGGCTGCTATTTCATTACTATTGGTTTATATGAAAAAGAAAGGCCTGCTTAAGAAAGCAAGCTAAGCGACGAATGGAGGATAATTAATAATAAATATCCTCCATTTCACTTACTTAATTTAAGCTTGGGTTTAATTTCTTAGATGTGATGGCTGAAATATAATAGCTATATTCACTGATATCAGGATTACGAATTTCAACAACGGCTTCTTTTCCAAATGTTACTAAAAGTTCAGGGGATTCAACGACTGTTTGATGACCTTTTTGTAATTCAATCAATTCATACTCCAAACGTACAGATTCGCCTAAATCAATGGCTTTAAGATTGATGCTTAATTCGTCATTGGTTTTAAAGCTAACTTGCTCATCAAAATTAGTCCATAAAGATATTTTATTCTGATAAGTATCTTGTTCATCACCTTGAAGTTGATTCGAAATCAACATATCAATTTCAATGAATGCGCCAAGTTGTTGGCTTACTTCATTATTATCTTTTGTGGCAGTAGCTAACGTATTCCACGATACCAAAGCACTACTTAATATTATTATTAGTGAACAGATAAGCTTGTTTTTATATGTCATTTTTCTTTTCTCCTTGAGTCGTTTGACTCTATAAATATTGTGTTTATTAGTTGAAATTACTGTTGGTACAGGCTGTGTTATTGTTTGGTGATTTAAGAGAATTAAATCTGCTAATTTTTCAGTGTAATTATCTATTCCATAGGTAATACTTGCCCTCTCATCGCAGTTCACTTCAATAAATAACCGATTATAGTTAACGAGCTTTTTGACTATTGGATTCCACCAAAATAAACATTCCGTAACTTCTAAAATAAACAGCTTTAGATTGTCTTTACATGCTAAATGTTGCTTCTCATGAGCAATAATTAAATCTATATATTTAGATGTCGAAATAGCATTTGAAACAACAATTACGGGGTTAAATAAACCTAAAGTTAGTCCGTTATTAATGTGTTCAGAGGTATAAACAGGCGCCGAATAACGAGTACTTAAATGTCGACTAACATTGAATGATGGATCACTAATTATCTGCTTTTTCCAGCGATAAAAATGCAGAATATTTTTGACTAGTATCAGTACACCAATAGCTATTAATAATTGAAATAAGATCAAAAAATAATAATCATAAACACTATTACTTTGGGTGTGAGAAATGACGGTTTGTGGTGAGTTGGTAGAATAAATAGCTAGAATTAGTGGCTGTTTTAAAGCTGTTTCGGGCACAAGCTTAGCTAAAAATGAATAAGGAATTAGCCAACTTACGATAGCCAAATTAGACAAATAATAATTAAATTTATTAGGTAATTTGCTGTACTTTAATAGTATCAAAACAGCAATTGATATACACAGGCTAACGAAAAAGTAATCTTCCATTTAATTTAGATCCTTCTTCCTTTTCTTTAAAATATTTTCTAAATATTCGATATCTTCTAGATCGAGTTTCTCTTGCTCGAGTATATGAGCTGCTAACGGTCGGCTATTACCTAAGAAAACTTTATCAATAAAATTTCTAATCAACGGAATTTTGATTGTTTTCTTTTCATTAATTGGAACATAAAAAATAGTTCGTCCTTGGTTACCACTTCTTTTTATTGATTTTTTATTTTCCAATCTATCAATAATTGTTTTGACGGTAGAATATTTTACTGCTCGTTTCTTCTCAATTAATTTATGAATTTGAGGAGCACTAGCTTTCTCTAATTCCCAAAATAGTTGCATAACTTCAAGTTCAAAGTTAGTTAGTGACATTATTTATTTCTCAATCTCTACGTTTGTAGATATACATTATCTACAAATGTAGAGATTGACAAGCTAAATGTAAAATTAAGTTTAAGACCGAAAATCACTTCTATCTACCGTTCATCACTTTTATCAATTTTATTTCTCACGCATCAGTAATATGTCAGCATCAAAAAAGGAGCTGATACATGACTGAATATCTCAATATCGTTGAATTTATTAACTTTGGTGTCGTTTTAATGGACTCACAAGCGTTAATAAAACACTTGTTACCGAGTTTTAGTCTTATGTTAATGGTTTCATCAATTCTAAAAAATTAAACAACAAGGACTTAATTTATGAGTAATTCAACGCCAATGTCACTGGTCAATGTGTTCGTCGAGCCTAAATCAGTATTTGATAATTTAAAAGAAAATAAAAAGTGGGCTGTTCTTGGCTTGCTGTTAATTATTGCTGTGACATCTGTATCTTCAATGATGTTTTTTGGCGGTATGTCGCCAGAGTGGTTGATTGAACAGCAATTAATGGCTGCTGGTGATATGTCTACTTCCGAGCGAGAAGCTGCAAAACAAGGTATGGAAATGATGGCTGACTATATGGGCATCATGGCCGCTGTCTCTTCTGCAGTAATGTTACCGGCTATTACGTTTATTTTCACGGTGTACTACCTCGTTATTGGCTCTAGTGCTGCCAACACTAAACCTGATTTCAAATTTGGTGACTGGTTTGTTTTCACTATTTGGACACAGATGCCAGGGTTAGTTAATACATTAGGCTTCTGTGCTTTATTTTTTACTGCTGCATCTGGCGATTTACCACTATCTTTAATTAATTACGCATCATTAAATCAGCTTGTATTAGGCTACTTACCTGGTGATGCTCTCTATCAATGGGCTGAATCAATCAATTTATTCTCATTATGGTCAATTGTTATTGCCGCTATTGGTTTCAACCGTTGTTGTAAAATGCCAATGGTTAAGGCATTTATCTTCTCAGCATTACCATTAGTCGTAATTTTCCTAGGATGGTTTGTTCTATTTACTTAATACGAACTGTTTATTGCTTGATTTAAAGGAAAAAAATAATGAAAAAAATCATTATATTGTTAGCCATTATTAGTAGTGTTACTGCTTTAGTGGTATGGAAAAAAATGGACAAGAGTCAACAGAGTTTGCAAGTAAATAGTGAACAAGTTGCTAAAGAGGTGCTCTCAGATAGTATTTTAGCCTCAGGTAACTTGATTTTTAATACGCAAATTCAAATTCGTTCTGAAGTTACAGGGATAGTAACGCAGGTTTTGGTTGAAGAGGGCGAGTATGTCGAGCAAGGGCAAATTTTGATGCAGCTCGATCAAACTGCTTTCGCTGCTGATGTTGCTAATAATCAAGCGGCGGTTAACGCTCAAAAAATCGAAATCGAGTTTGTAACAGAGCAATATAATGAAATGAACCGTCAATATGCGGTTAAATCTAAACTATTTAAGCAGAAACTTATTGGTGCAGATGATTTGGCGCAATTTAAGAGCCAGCTAAATGTTTCAAAAATTAAGGTTAAGGCTGCACAAGAGCGATTAAATCAAAACAAAGCATCATTAGATTTTTCAAAAGATAGATTAAACAAAACCACCTTTAGAGCATCTATGCCGGGGCTTATCGCTGCGGTAGACGTTAAGCCCGGCGAAACGGTTATTGCTGGAACAACAAATATTGTTGGCTCTGCATTAATGACCTTAGCTGATCCTAAAACTATTCTCGCTGAGCTTCGCGTAGATGAGGCTGATATTGCAAGTGTTCAGCCGGGCATGAAAGTTGAAGTATTTGCCGCTGCAAATCCTAAGAAATCTATTTCTGGTGACGTTACCAGTATTGGCACATCAGCAAGGGCTGATCGTCAAGGACTAGGTTTGTACTTTCGCGTAAAAGTGTTGTTGGCAGACAGTCAGCAGCTCTATCCGGGGATGAGTTGTCGTGCAGAAATTATTACTGCCCAATCTGATGAATCATTGAGTGTGCCTATTTCTGCCATTTTAAAAGATGGTGAGAAAAACTACGTATGGGTAATCGATAACAACCGAGCTACAAAGCAATGGGTGGATGTTGGAATGGCGACAGATACTCGCCAACAAATCACTAACGGGTTAACTGCACAACAAGTTGTTGTTACTGGGCCAAGCCGCACTGTTAGTGATATTAAAGAGGGTAGTGAACTACGCCTGAAAAAGGATAGTTAATGATGAAGTCACAAGAGAGTAAAGCGGTTATAGCGATTAATAATGTCAGTAAAAGCTACCATATGGCAGACGAAGCTTTTTACGCACTAAAAAATGTCGATCTATCTATTCATAAAAATGAATATGTTGCTATTACAGGGCCATCAGGTTCGGGCAAGTCGACATTAATGAACATATTAGGTTGTTTGGATAATCCTAGTGATGGTGAATACTGGCTTGATGATCAAAATGTAGCGAGTCAAAGTGAAGCTGAGCTCGCAGAAATTCGTAACTATGGTGTAGGTTTTATTTTTCAGAGTTTTAATCTACTGCCGCGCGCAAGCGTTTTACAAAATGTGATGCAGCCGCTTATCTACCGCATAATGCCTAACAGTGAGCGAAAAAAGTTAGCATTAGACGCTCTCAAGCGCGTTGGGTTAAGTGATAAAGTTAAGAACTTACCCAATCAACTCTCTGGTGGTCAACGTCAACGTGTGGCTATTGCAAGAGCACTTGTTACTAATCCTGCTATTATTCTTGGCGATGAACCCACCGGTAATTTAGATAGTAAAACAACGCGCGATATTATGGACTTGTTTGATGAGTTACATGATCAAGGACACACCATTATTTTAGTGACTCATGAGGCTGATATTGCCGATCATTGTCGACGTGTTGTTAGGTTGGTTGATGGTGAAATAGAAAGTGATATTGAAAATCACAAGGAAGAACAACATGCGTAAAATATTGCACGCGTTTTTTGAAGGTTCGAAAGCGGCTACTCAAGCGATAACAGCACATGGCATGCGCAGTGCATTAACGACTTTAGGTATCATTATTGGTGTTGGTGCGGTAATTACTGTTGTTGCAATTATGGAAAGCTTGAGCGCGAATATTACTGACCAACTTGATGATCTTGGTAGTGATATGGTGACATTACGTGCTTACACAAATCCAGAACAGGAGATGTTAGGGGCCAGTAATAAAATTAGCTATGACGATTTTTTATTACTTAAGGGAAAGATTAAAAATGTGCAAGACATGACAGCTGTTATGCGCGCATTTAGTCTCGGCTCTAGCGTGCAATATGGACGCAACAACACGCAAACCCAAATCATTGGTACAGACAGTAGTTACCAAGCCGTTATCCATGTTTATCCAGAGCTAGGACGTTTTTTATCTGAAAGTGATGATTTACGTCGTCGCCGCGTGGCATTTATTGGTGCATCAGTGGCTAAGAAACTTAACATGCCAGCAGATCCTGTTGGTGAATTTATTAACCTTAGTGGTGATTGGTTCAGAGTTATAGGACTTGCAGAGAAGCGCGGTAGCTTGTTTGGTTTTGACCAAGATAACTACATCATTGCGCCCTTTAGCACCGTGCGATCGTTAAATGGCAGCCAAGCCACAGATAATATCGATATCATGTTTAGACCCGCTGACGGTGCTAACTTCAAAAATATCAAAGAAAATATTCGCCAAGTTTTACGTCAAAAGCACAAACTAAGTGGTGACGATGTCGATCATTTTGAATTCATCACAGCTGAAAAAACTAAAAAACAATTTGAGAGTATAACTACATCTGTAACGCTTGTTGCATCTGGTGTTGTTGGAATTAGTTTATTAGTTGGTGGTATTGGCATTATGAATATTATGCTGGTATCAGTGACTGAGAGAACTAAAGAGATTGGTATTGCTAAAGCATTAGGTGCCAGCCCGCAATTTATTCTGTTTCAGTTTTTAGTTGAAGCATTATTATTATCGTTATTAGGCGGTGTAATAGGGTTATTACTCGGTTATGGACTTGCCTCAATGGTCTCGATGTTTATGCCTGGTTCCAATGGTGTCATGGTGCCATTGTGGGCGATAGGACTTTCTTTTGGATTTACAACAGCAATTGGCGTAGTCTTTGGTCTCGCTCCGGCAGTTAAGGCCGCGAAATTAAACCCTGTAGATGCATTACGATATGAATAAAGCGCTCGTTAAAAAAAGTATTAAAGATTATTTCTCACTCGTTTTTACAACAACGAAAAGCTATAAAGTTGTCACGGTTGTTGGATTATTATTCAATTGGGTATTGTCTGTTTCTATTTTACAGGCCGTTGTAACTGAGCAACATCAATACACCGCTATTATTGTGCGAGCGGCGCTTGATGGCTTGTGGTTTTTTTTGATGACCCATTTGTTTGTTCGTGCTTACTTAAAATATAAAATAGTAAACGGCGCATTGTCATGGCAAAAAATATGGCGATTTTTAGTCTTTATTTTGGTCATTTGTTTTATAGCGTTTGCTGGTTCTATTGGTATTGGGCAAATAGAAATGCTCAAATTTACTGATATTAATGGCTTTCAATTTACCAATGGTGAGGGCGTTTTACAGTTTGATGTATCTAAATTAAGCTTTTTAAGCTTAATGATATTTAACTCATACATTGTATTTTTGGGGTGGGCGATTGTTTATTTGTTTTGGCATCAACAAATTAACCGACGCAAAGTCCAAAAAGAAATGCATCATGCGCAAATTCAGCAGTTAACTAATCAATTAAATCCCCATTTTTTATTTAATGCATTTAATAGTATTCGAGCGCTGATTTATGAAGATCAAGATAAAGCCGCTGATACGGTTACACAACTCTCTGAGTTATTTAGAACCCATTTACATGCCCATTTAAAAGCAACATCTTCAATGGATGATGAATGGCAAGTTTGTTCGCGTTATCTAACGATTGAAGGGATCAGGCTGGAAGAGCGTTTACAACTTGGGGTGACTATCGATGATGATTTACTAACGCAAAAAATCCCAACATTAACGTTATTAACCCTCGTTGAAAATGCTATTAAGCATGGTATTTCACCTAATAGCGAACCGGGAAAAATAATGATTAGTGCCACCAAAATAGATAACAAAAGATGGCAACTAATGGTGGGGAATTCTATTAATAAACCGTCTCAGGCTGATGGCACTAATACTGGTATGAAGAATGTTAAACAACGATTAGCGTTAATGTTTGGTAATAAGTATGATTGGTATCAAACAAAAACTGATAGCTATTTTGAAGTGAAAATGGAGTTGCCACTTGCTTAAAGTATTGATTGTCGATGATGAACGATTAGCGAGAGTTGAGCTCAATCGTTTGTTAGAAAAATTTGATGATATTGAAGTTGTCGCTCAAGCGAAAACAGCTGCAGAAGCGTTAGACTTCTTAGACAATACGACGATAGATCTGGCATTTCTAGATATTCAAATGCCAGAGATGACAGGCCTTGAATTGGCACTACAAATAGATCCTACCGTTAAATTTGTATTTTGCACCGCGTTTAATGAGCATGCCGTTGATGCATTTTCATTAAATGCCACTGATTACATTGTTAAACCAGTAAATAGTGAGCGATTAGCTAAAACAATTGAACGGGTAAAATTAGCGCGCGATGTAAAAACAGAGGAAGTAATTGATTACCTCCCTGATAATCATGGCTTGTTGTTAAAGATAGGTGATAGCAATCAAATTATTCGTTTAGAAGAGATTGAGCGTTTTGAGTCTGTTGGCAATCATGTTGCTGTATACACTAGCCAAGGAAAGTCTTATATTCACTCGTCGTTAAATAAAGTTGAAAAACGACTTAACCCAGCACATTTTTTCAAAACCAGTCGCAGTGAAATAGTTAGAATAGATAATATTTTGAGGCTAGAAGAAGGAATGGCCGCCGGTAGCTTAGTCGCGGTAATGAAATCAAATCAACAAGTGGATGTTAGCCGACGACAGGTTCAGTCACTTAAGCAGTTATTTAATGTGTTTTAAGCCATATAGGTATTTAATCTAGATGGCTATTTAGAGTTATTTTTTAAAAATGATATTTAAGGCCAATGGTAGAACCAGAAACTTTTAAATCACCCATTTTCATGGTTTGTAAACCTGCATTAAGTGCTAAACCATTGTCCCATTTGTATTGCCAACCTGCTTCAGCAAATAGCCCTAATCCATCATCTTCAGCAATCGTTGTCTTGGCATTTTTAATGTCATAATCATAAAACTGAACACCTAATTTCCCATACAAGCTATTACGCTTTGTTAGCGCGTATTGACCTTTACCGGCAACGACGATATTGCTGTAATTTAATTTATCAGCGTTTAAGTTAAACAGTTTGTTATTTTCTTTTTCACAAACAAACTTATCTTTAGAGTCAGTACATTTCCATTTGTCTGCTTCTGCCGCAGCATTTAAACCAACTTCCACTGACCAAATATCACTAAATGCATAGTTATAATGAAAGTAGAGCTGGCCAACGCCGCCACCATCTTGTTTAGAGTTTTTGTATTCAGCTGAACCACCAGATAATTGCACGCCGACACTGTGAGGATTTTTAGTTGCTGCATTAGCGACTGAACTCATTCCTAATGTTGTTAATACGGCGATAATTGAAACTGAAATTTTGTTTAACCTTGTCATTGTATTTTCCTTATAAAATGCATGTTTTAATGTTTAAATTACTGAAGCTATAGTAGAAAATTAAGGCGTTAAAGACTGTCTAATAGTGTGGTCAAAATGTTTATTTATGTAAGATTACGTAAGCGAAAGTAAGGATAATTCAGTCTTTTTTATCTGAAATCACTGTCTAGACACCATTTAATATGATTCAATTGATTAATACTGTTTAAAACACCGCTCCAGCCTGACAAAAGGAATGTTGAGAATGAACTTCAAAAAATTAGCACCATTAGCACTATTAGTGGCTACGCCACTTTACGCTGCGCAAGGTGATCAAGTGGGAAATTCCCGTTATAGCGTTGCTACACACAATGCACATGCTTTGAATGGCGTGAATATCGCGAGTATGAATGCTCACATGAAGCAATCCACCAGCTTCGCTTATCTAACATCTTTAAGAATTGGTGGTGAAGTCGGTGACGCTGATTTTGCTGATGATATCGAAGATTTAGTTGACGAATTAGATCGTGATGACATCACGCTAGATGAAGCTAACGCGTTAATAGACCGCTTCAATGAGGTGTTAAAACTTGCTGGAGATAAAGGCTATGCTGATGCCAATGTTGGTCTTGAAGTGCCTTTATCTATGCTCTGGAAACGTGAATATGATGCTTTTAGTGTAAGTACGCGCGCTTATGGTACAGCTCATGTTGAAATATTAGATGATAATGTTCGTTATAATCCACTGCAACAAACTCTTGAAACTAACGCAGCAGGCTATGTCAAAGTTGCAGATATGCTGGAGTTCTCATTCGGTTATAGCCGATTAATGTGGCAATCGACAAAGCGAGATTGGGAAGGTGATTTACACCTTGGCGCTCGTTTAAATGTGCAACGTTTAGGCTTATCAAAACAAGTTATTGGTTTTCAAGCAGCAGATGGAGATGAAGATTTATCCGATACTTTCTTAGATGATTACGAAGACTTTAAAAATGATACGACTGAAATATCACTAGATTTATCAGCCTATTGGTCAGCGAAAAATTACAATATAGGTCTAACCCTATCTAATATTAATGAGCCTGAATTTGATTATGGTGAACTCGGCAAGAACTGTAATAGCTTGAGTAATGACATAAGCCAAAGTAACTGTTTAACGGCGTTGTCTTATTCTGACCGTATTGATTTAACAGAAACCTACAAAGCCACTAGCTATGCAACTGTTCAAGCGAACTATATTTCAAATGACAATCGATTCAGTGCTGATTTTAGTTTAGAAAGCGACCACATCACGCCTGTTGGTGTGGAAGAACAATGGATGACAGCGTCAATTGCATATCAACCTGAAACATCATTTGCCCCAAATACTCGCCTAACCTATTCAAATAATCTAGTTGGTAATGAATTAAGCTATTTATCTGGTGAGCTAACTTGGGGCTGGTTTGGCCTTGGATTGGGGTATTCATTGGACAAAACAACCATCGATGGTGACTCTACAACCCGTGGTGCTTTTCTTAACTTAGCTATTAGCAATCAATTTTAAGGATGATGACAATGAAACTTTTAAAATCATTATTAGCCGTGGGTGTTATTGCAGCATTAGCAGGATGCTCACCAGATGAGCAAGATGTTGTTGACTCAACACAAAGCGCCGTTGTTGTTAATGGCGCGGTTATTGATCCGTTTATTGCAAGCGCTATCGTCTTTGCCGATTACAATGAAGACGATGTGTTAGACCCATTTGAACCTTGGGCATTTACAGATAAGGATGGTTACTACAGTGTGAGTAAAAATGGCACTGATTATTGCGCTAGCACTAGTCGTTATTGCCTGAAATTACCAAGTAACGATCCTGTAAAGTTAGTTGCAGTGGGTGGTTATGACTTAACGACTTTAGAACGTATTAATTCTCGAATGAGTACCATGTATAACGGAACTAGCGGTATTCAATATATTACGCCACTAACGAGTATTGGTGACTTAGCGCTTAATGAACAACAGAGTATCGATGCTAATCAAAACATCATGGAAAATGCGTTTATTTCTAGTGATTCAGCTTTTGGACTCGCTTTTAATATTCATAAAGTTGTTGAATTGATTAGTGGCGTTATTGCCCAAGAGTATCCTGCCATTGGTGATGATGAAGATTTACCAATTGATGTTTCTGGTTATACCTATCGCGCCATTAATAAATTAGGTAAAGAAGAGCAGTTATCACTGGCTAGTTTGTTAGGGCAACTAACAGATGATCAAGTCGATAAAATTCTTAATGACGTGCGTGCTAAATTAGATGCATTCATTATTAAAAAGAATAATGGGGTGGTGAATAAGTCATTACAAAGAGTTGCTAGTACATCAAGCGCCGCTAATGTTGGCGAACGAGTACGTGAATTAACAAAAACACTTTCGCGCTTACATTCATTGCTCTCGACGCAGTTGTCACAAGATTTTACGCCATCTAAAACGCGTTTAATGCAAATTTTAGCTAATAATGCCACTGGCACAACAGCTCAACAGTTACAGGACGTTAATGACCTTTTAGAAGGGTATATCTCTAATGAAGCCTTCTTAACTAAATTAGCTGAAGACAGTTTTGATGCCGATTATTTTGAAAACCTTGCCGCACAAAGCAATTTAGATGGTTCAACATTACGTATGGATAATCGCAGTGAGCTGCCAACCGATCTAACTAATATGCAATTGGTATTAACGGATAAAAACGTAAAACGCGATGCAGTGATTGGATTCTTTTTTGATGGTGAAAACTCAGGGAGTATTACAGCCTGTGTGAAATTCCAAAACTTAAGAAAACCTAATGACTCACAAAATACCAATGGCACTGTGTTAACAGGAAACTGGAATAAAGCGGGTTACATTATTGATTTAACACTAACGCTTGCCAGTACTGAAGAAGCGCTTCGTATCAAAACAACTGATAGCAGCAGCTTTGTATTTGATTACGATAAAAATGAAAAGAACTGGTCAACAAAAACAGCGTTTTCGGCGACAAGTATTACAGTGCCGACGACCGATCAACAATGTAAAGATTGGATAGCTAGTTTATAGCATTTCCTATTCATAACAGCGGTGTAAAAGCCGCTGTTATACTGTACGAAGTAAAAGACTCGTTTCACTATTAAGCACGCCATCAATCGTTCTAACATCTCCTAAAACCCGATCAAACTCTTGCAGATCTGATGCTCTAATTTCAGCCACTAAATCCCAATTACCATTAGTGGTGTGTAACTTAGTTAACTGTGGTATCCCGCGTAATTTCTGAATAACCTGATTAGTAGATTTTCCAGTAACCTCAATCATCATCATCGCTTTAACTATATCTGTCTCTAATTCATCATGAGCACGCACAGTAAATCCTAAAATAGCACCGCTGCTCACTAGCCTATCTAAACGGTTTTGAACTGTGCCTCGAGAAATATTTAATAAGCTTGCTAATTTGGAAATCGAAGCTCGGCCATCAGCTCGTAAAATGGCAATCAACTCTTTATCGACAGCGTCGTGCAAATACGCTCGTTTAGTGACGTGATGAGGTTGAGTCATGTTAATTCCCGCAAAATGCTATTAATAGATAGCATTATGATAAATATTTGCTCAATTATTGCAATGTTTTGACATTTTGATTGGCGGCATATCTCGTTAGTATAGTGATACTTACTAATACGCAGAGCACTCAATGATGACTATTAACACTAATTCAGAACTCTCCCAAGTCCCTTTTGTAGGCGTTAATCAAATGGTTAACCTAGTTAACACCCTAGGAATAAAACCGTTGCTCAGTGGCTTAATTGATTATCTAGAACAAGACTTTAAGCAATGGCAGGGATTTGATAAATCACCGCGTTATGCGGCTCATTCTCCGGAAGGCGTAATTGAATTAATGCCAACGGGAAATCATGACAAGTTCAGTTTTAAATACGTTAATGGTCATCCCAAAAATACCAAACAAGGCCTACAAACCGTTACGGCGTTTGGCGTGCTTTCAGATGTTGATACTGGCTATCCGTTACTAATATCTGAAATGACCTTATTAACAGCACTACGCACTGCTGCTACGTCAGCAATGATGGCAAAATACCTTGCCCCTAAAGGTGCATCAACGATGGCAATGATTGGTTGTGGCGCGCAGTCAGAATTTCAAGCCATCGCCTTCAATCACATTATTGGTATCGACACAGTGCGCCTATACGATGTCGAGCCAGAAGCTATTACGAAATGCCAACAAAACCTTAAACTATACGATATTAGGGTTATTGCGTGTGAATCAGCACAACAAGCGGTAACTGGTGCCGACATTATTACAACGTGTACTGCCGACAAGAAAAACGCCACTATCCTGACAAGTGATATGGTAAAAGATGCTGTTTACATCAACGCTATTGGTGGCGATTGTCCCGGTAAAACAGAGTTGGAAGATAAACTACTAATGCGTGCTAACGTTTTTGTGGAATATGAGCCACAAACGCGCATCGAAGGTGATATTCAGCAACTAAACAGCGATTCACCAATTACAGAGATGCATCAAGTTATAACAGGTGAAAAACAAGGTCGTACATCGCAAGATGAACTGATTATTTTTGATGGTGTTGGCTTTGCGGTTGAAGACTACTCAGCACTGCGTTTCATCTACGACTTAGTAAAAGAAAATAACGATATTCAAACATTAGATTTATTAGCTAATCCACAAGATCCGCGTAATCTTTTCGGTATTACAGTGTAGGAGAATAATAATGTCTTTATTCCCACAAGCGCCAACAGCTGTAGTGATGATCCGTCCTCATCACTTCGCGCCTAACGAGCAAACACGTCAAGATAATAGCTTCCAATCGATTGCTCCTTTTGATCGCAACTTGATAGCAACCCAAGCGTATGAACAAGTGACTACTATGGCTAAAACACTTGAATCACAGGGTGTTACTGTCCATCTTTTTGAAGATGAAACAGATCAAACGCCCGATTCCGTGTTTCCCAATAACTGGTTCTCAACGCACTTGGGTGGGCAAATAGCTATTTATCCAATGTATGCGCCTAATCGTAGAAAAGAGCGTCGTAGCGACATTATTGATTTACTCAAAGCACGATACCGCGTGCAAGATGTGATTGATTATTCTGGATTAGAGTATGACAACATTTTTTTAGAAGGCACTGGTGCCATGGTATTGGATCATGTTGAACGAGTGGCCTACGCAGCGCGTTCAAATCGCACAGATTCGCACGTACTGGAGCGGTTTTGCACTCAGTTTAATATCGAGCCGATGGTTTTTGATGCTAAAGATGAGCAGGGAACAGACGTTTATCACACCAACGTATTGATGTGTATCGGTAGTGACTTTGTCATGGCAGGCTTTGATATGATGACCGATCAAGTTAGAAAGAACCAAATTATCCAGCGCTTTGAAAGAGCAGGAAAGAAAATTATATACCTTTCACAACAGCAAATTAGTGCATTCTGTGGCAACGCCATAGAGCTACAAGGTAGCAAGCAACGCTTACTCGCCTTATCGAAAACAGCATTTAACGCACTAACTAAACAACAAGTTGCACAGCTTGAAACAAGCGTAACTTTACTGCCATTAGACGTTTCTGCACTAGAACTTGCTGGTGGCTCTGTTCGATGTATGTTGGCGGGAGTGCATTTAAGTCGTCGCTAAAACGGAGTATGCTGCATAGTTGATTCACTTAGCGATGGAAAACTATGCAGCCGATAGATACTGGTAAAGCCTACGACCAAATAACTCATTTGTGGCAGCGAGAAGGCTTTGATCGCACCAATGGCATTGCCCAGCATCAAAAAGCGCTGAGCTATGTCAAAAATCGTGGTTTAGCGTTAGATGTTGGCTGCGGTTGTACCGGCCGTTTTATTGATTTGATGCTCGATCACGATTTCACGCCACTCGGTATCGATATTTCCGATAAAATGCTGCAACTAGCTGCCGATCGCCATCCTGATATTCAATTTATTAAGACTGATATCTGCCAGTGGCAATCTCCCGATAAGTTTGATTTTATTAGCGCATGGGACAGCATTTGGCATGTGCCAATGGTGCAACAAGCGGCATTAATGACTAAGTTAATGTCACTATTAAACGACGGTGGCGTACTAATTTTCAGCGCAGGTGGATTAGAAGAATCACAAGAACATACAGACGATGCTATGGGGGTTGAAGTGTATTACTCAACACTAGGATTTAAGAAGAATTTAGCGCTAATTGAAGAGTGCGGTTGTGTTTGTCATTATGTTGAACGTGAATTGCATTGTTATTTTATTGTTCAAAAGTTGTCTTAAATGGAAGCTAAGTATTATTAGCTTCCATTATTTTACTTAAGCTAGCGCTTCAAAATCATCTTCGCGTAACTTAGCACTGCCGTCTTCCTGTAATACCCATAATTCTTTATGGATAACGCCAGAGGCATTATTCATTTTCCAGCCTGAGGTTAATAAAGCGCTGCTCTCGTCAATCACTTCTAATTTAGGCTCAATGTATTCAACATCTTTAAAACCATCATCAATAAGCTTCTGCCAGAATGCTTGAATCTCAGCAGTGCCAGTAAAAGTACCGAAAGGGCGTGCGTGCATGACTGCGTCACTTTCGTATTGACCTGCGCAGCCAGCAGCATTTTGTGTGTTAAATGAATTTTTCCACGTTTCGCTTGCTTGGTTAACTGCCGCTAAAACAACGTCTTTTTGTTCGTTTGATAATTGATTACTCATGAATAGGTTTCCCTTACTTATTAAATACAGATGTTGGATACAGTGTAGAGACTAGATCGTTAAAGAAAAACAGCGTAATTTAGAAGTAATTGTTCTTAAAAACTAAACAACATGATTAATCAATCTCGTCATACTCAGATCTTTTGCCAAATTGTTGATGCTGGTGGCATTAGTAAGGCCGCAGAAGCGTTAGAAGTCTCTAAGTCGGTTATTAGTCAGCATTTAAAGGCGTTAGAGCGTGAGCTTGGTGTATCCCTGCTAAATCGCACCACACGCCGCCAAACACTAACGCCAGTAGGAAAAGAATTTTACCAACAGTGCAAGCAGATCAATCAACTGACTAAACAAGCATGGCAACAAGCTCAAGCAGCGCAAGAAGTCGCACAGGGCATTGTTACCATCACTGCGCCTCACGCGTTGATGGATAGTGTGGTAGCACCAGCTATTGGCGAATTATTGATTAAACACCCGTTAATAAAACCTGTGCTTATTGCCGATGATCAGCGCCAAGATCTCATTAAAAACAATATCGATATAGCGGTGCGAGTAGGGGAACTGCCCGATAGTGATTATAGGCAAATCAAACTCGGCGAATTTCGTGATGTATTGTGTGCTTCACAAACTTACATCGATAAACATTTTAGTGATAGCGCTGCTATTGAATGGCCGACAATTCACTACATCGCTAATGATTGGCAAGGAAGTCATGTAAATCATCAACTGACTCATGTTCAGTCGAAAAATATGCCATTAAATCTGTCTTTTACACCACAGCGCCGAGCTAATTCTTTGCCAACAGTTGTGGCGCTAGCAAAAGCGGGCGCGGGCATTGCGTTACTTCCGCATTTTATCGTCGCTCAAGAATCTGCACTAATATCGGTTGTTGCTGATTACCAATTACCACCGAATGAAGTGTTCGCTTTGCACGCATATTCAAGTGGTAAGCCAAAAGCGGTTGAATTAGCTATCGGCGCAATAAATAGCAAAATGAAGTCGCTAATCTAGGCGGAAAATGTTTACGACAGTCGTATAACTGTCGTAACTTATCTCATTAAAATAACTCACAATTAGCCCAATTAATTAAGTGATTGGGCTAATAAGTCATGACTATGAAAATAAAACCTAACGCCGTACAACAATATCGAAAATCTAAAGGTTGGTCGCAGCAGCACTTAGCTGATTTATGTAGCGTAAATTTACGCACTATTCAAAGAGTCGAAAACACTCATACCTGTTCGCTAGAAACTCTTAACGCTTTGTTGGCGGTATTTGAAATTGAACGTGATGAATTATTAATTAAAGAAACTGAATTACCCAAAATAGCTGCCACTGATTTTACTAATCATCTATTTTTCGATTGGCGAAAGAATTTAGGATTAGTGATTATTTTAGGCTTCTTAGTGCTATTTAGCTTGGGCTATCTAGCCATTGTGCAACAAGCTCAAGTTGCTAATGCCGAAATTCGCTGGTTTTCGGATTTCTCAATTTCATTTTCGTCAGTTCAGGCTAATCAAGATAGTTATTACGTCATTCCTTTTAAGTATTACTTGTTTATTGTTTCATTGGGATTATTACTGTTTTTTAGTTGCAAAAACTCCGCTATTGCAGCGTCAATAGCGGTAATTTGGTTGCCTGTTATTTATCTAGATAACGCCTTTTATCACAATAGACTAACGCCGGTGACTATCTTCGTGGCATTGATTATTGGCTACGCTATGTGGTTGATGCGTCAGCGAATAAAAAGTGTTGTTAATGAAAGTTAAATTTCTAACGCCATAATTATGACGAAAACTAAGGCAAAGGTTAGTAATAAACTCAGTACGCCAATACCAAACACCAACCAGTTTGAATGGAATGTTAATTGCTCACATTCTTCGATTTTTTCTTTAGTAAATTGCTTTTTTTCTACAATAAGGCGTGTTGTGATAATGGTAGCGATAGTGAAGATAATACCTGGAAAATTATCAGGTAGATTTAGGCTGACAGTAATCAATGCTATGATAATAATCGCGCCGGCAATTAGAGTGCTTGATTTTTTTTCTGGTTCGTTTAGCGCAGAAAAATTTTGACTGATAAGGATGGTTGAAGCCAGCGGCCCACCTAAAAACGAACCAGCAGCAGCTTGAATAGGTGAGAAAACTTTGGTTTGTGACATTGTAAAATCCTTTTATAGAAACTGATGACTTTAGAAAAAAATAGTAGTCGATAATAGCGTATTAATTTTAACTTTTTAGTATCTAATAGCTGAGGCGTTAGTTTGTTTTAGATGACTTTGACGCTGCGTTACAAGCTGTCGTTTTTCTTGCATTAAGCTTTTTAAATGGTTTGTTTCTTTTCGCGTTAACAACTTAAATTCGCTAATTATTGATCTCATTTTTTCATGCTGTGCACTGTTATATGTAAGCGTTAAGCTATCTGTTGATAGTTGAGCGGCTACTTCTAAATCTTTTAGCGCTGACATCATACTTTTCTTGTAAGATTTTATCTTTTGTTCACTTTTCTTAATTTTACGAGCAATAGATTCAATGGCGACGTAAAGGCTAGTATCCAGACTTTTTGACGTTAAAGAAGATGGTTTAGGAGAGCTATACGTCGAACTATTATTCGATTCTATTGTTACTTTTGATTGTTGTTGGTTACCTTCACATGGGAGTTGGCTAAAGGTAATCTTTCCATTGGCAGTGCATTTGTAAATCTCGGATAAAACGCTAGTACTGATACACATTAGTATCAATAAAACTAAGAATGGTGTTTTTGTCATAGCAAATCCTTTGCAAATTGATGTTAGCTCCATATTTGGGGCTGCCCTTAGTACGGAATCTAACATCAATTATTATTCAGCGTAAATATAATTAATAATTACACCAGTTAAACCCTATCCGAACGAGCACCTAATGCAGGCTTGCCAGACAACGAAGAACGCTTGCGTTGATTCGGTTTTGTTTTAGCTTTTGGCTTTTTCTTCGCTGGCGCAGCTGCTTTTTCAACGGGTGTTGCTTTACTGTCACCATAAACTGACTTGCCTTTGCCCTTACCAAACGTTGGTTTGTCGTTGCGGATATCTGGTTGTTTCGGGTTCTTTGTTGCAAAGCGCTTATTGCCATGACGGCTTGATTCGCGGCTACGCATGGTGGCTGCAACGCGTGCTTCTTCGTGCTCGTCTGGTACTAAACAATGCTTCTTGGTACCAATTAGATATTTCATGCCCATGCGGGTAAGTGCTTGGCGGATCAGCGGCCAGTTGGCTGGATCGTGATAGCGCAAAAATGCTTTGTGCAGACGACGTTGACGTTCGCCCTTCGCAACAAATAATTCTTCGCCTTTCTTTTTGTATTTCACTTTTTTCAGCGGATTAGTTTCTGAGTGATACATCGCTGTCGCATTACACATTGGCGATGGGTAGAAGTTCTGTACCTGATCACACTCAAAATCATTACTCTTAAGCCACAATGCTAGATTTAACATATCCTCATCGGTACTGCCCGGGTGAGCAGAGATGAAATAAGGAATCATGTATTGTTTTTTGCCAGCTTCTTCACTGAATTGATAGAACATGTCTTTAAATTTATCGTATGACGTCATTTCTGGCTTCATCATTAAATCTAAAGTTTTCTTTTCAGTATGTTCAGGCGCTATTTTTAAATAACCGCCTACGTGATGCTGTACCAGCTCTTTTACGTATTCTGGCGACTCAACGGCTAAATCGTAACGCACACCAGAGGCAATTAAGATTTTCTTAATGCCCGGCACTTGGCGCGCTTCACGGTATAGGTCGACAGTGTGCTTGTGGTCTGTATCTAGCTTGCTACAGATCTTAGGGAATACACAAGATGGATGACGACAGTTAATTTCTGCTTTTGGATCGCTACAACCTAAACGATACATATTGGCGGTTGGGCCACCCAAGTCTGAAATCGTCCCCGTAAAGCCCGGCACTTTATCGCGAATCTGTCCCAGTTCGTCTAAGATAGACTCTTTTGAACGACTTTGAATAATACGGCCTTCATGTTCGGTGATAGAACAGAAAGAACAACCGCCAAAACAACCACGCATGATATTAACTGAGGTTTTAATCATGTCATAGGCAGGGATTTTAGCTTTGCCATAACTTGGATGCGGTACGCGAGCGTAAAACAACCCAAACACAAAATCCATTTCTTCAGTCGTTAATGGAATGGGTGCTTTGTTAACCCATAATTGACGATCACCGTGCTGTTGAATCAACGCACGTCCAGAATATGGATTAACTTCTAAATGCATAATACGCGCAGCATGGGCGTATAACACTTTGTCATTCTTTAATTTTTCGTACGATGGAATACGAACAACTGTGGTATTTGAATCATGACGAGAAGGCCTAACAGTAATAACCTGAGCAGGGTTCTTTGCTTCTTCAGGGGCTTTATCTGTATCGTTTTTACAATCTGTTTCCGTTGCATACGGATTAATCATTGGTTTAACCATAGCCTTGCTAGGTTTTTCAATGCGGGTTGAATCTATTTCTCTAAAACCTTCAGGAACCTCTTTAACGATAATAGCGGTACCTGCAATGTCGTTAATTTCTTCAATCGGTACCTTGTTAGCAATGCGATAAGCTAGCTCAACAAGTGCACGCTCTGCATTACCAAACAATAAAATATCGGCCTTTGCATCAAACAATACAGAACGACGTACTTTGTCTGACCAATAGTCATAATGTGCTAAACGGCGCAAACTCGCCTCAATACCGCCTAATACAATAGGCACTTCTTTATAGGCTTCACGACAACGTTGTGAATAGATTAATACAGCACGGTCGGGGCGTTTGCCGCCTTCGTTATTCGGTGTGTAAGCATCGTCATGACGAATTTTACGATCCGCCGTATAACGGTTAATCATTGAATCCATGTTGCCTGCGGTTACCCCGAAAAATAGATTCGGTTTACCAAGCGCCATAAAGGCATCTTTATTATCCCAGTTTGGTTGCGCAATGATGCCAACACGATAGCCTTGTGCTTCAAGAACGCGGCCAATAACCGCCATACCGAAGCTTGGATGGTCGACATAGGCATCGCCAGAAACAATAATGATGTCACAGCTATCCCAGCCAAGTTGGTCCATTTCTTTGCGCGTCGTTGGTAAAAATGGCGCTGTGCCAAAACATTCTGCCCAATAACGTGGATATTCGTTAATCGGCGGCGCTGTTGGCTTTTCAATTGGAGTTTTCATGGTGGGTTCTGCGTAATAAAAGTGCGCAAATTATAGCTTACAACGCCGACATAACACCAGTTAAGGGCGCTGATGATGTGAGCAATACGAGAGTTAAACAGGTAATTCGTTGATTTATTTAGCGATGGTAATCGTTTTATGACTAGATAATTGCGCAAAAGCGTCATCACTTAACTGTAATGTGACTTGCTTTGTTATCTCATCAACGCTTAATACATCGCTATGATGAGGCAATAGCTGATGGTTAGTTAACACGGCATGGCAATCGCCATGTTCGACGATTTTCCCTTGTTCAATTAACATCAATTCATCGCATAAATAATGAATTTCATCAACATGGTGACTGACGTAAATCATTGGCAATTGGTGCTGCTGGCTGTAGTTTTTCAGCGCTAACATCAATTGCTGTTTCGCTGTGTTATCAAGCGCTGATAAGGGTTCATCGAGTAACAATAACTCAGGAGCAGCTGCTAAACTGCGCACTATTGCCACACGTTGCTGCTGGCCTGCTGACAATAAACCACAAACTTTATTCAGTAGTGGCTCAATCCCAAAATCTTCGATGAGTGACGCTAAACGCAATGATGAATTAAGTTTATCGACTATCGATAGGTTCTTGGCAACCGTTAAATGATTAAACAAGCGGCTATCTTGAAATACCATACCTATATTTGGGGTTTGAGCATTAGTTTTTTTTGAGCTGTTTAATAATTGACCAAAGTTCAATTGCCATTGACGATTATTGAAATCAATGTAGCCACTGCTTTTTTCATTCAACCCAGCAATCGCTCGTAATAGACTGGTTTTCCCACAGCCTGAATCACCAAACAATCCTACAATGCCTTTGGCAGCAAGCTCTATTTCAATGTCTAAATTGAAGTGATGTAGTGGTTGTTTGATGTTTAATTTCAGTGACATTGGAAACTCTTCTTTTTATTAAGGCGCAAGCTATGATGTGCTTCGAGACATTATCTGCATACTTGAAGACATGCTCAAGCACATCAGTTACTTTTCTTTGCGTCGCCAAAGAAAAGTAACCAAAAGAAAGGCGCCCCGCAAATTTATTGCTGATCTTATTTTTAATAATTGACTTTTCAATACCATATTT
>OJBM01000214.1_pt1 | contig 21501 bp, 18 predicted proteins | sample 1591061 | NCBI WGS metagenome assembly OJBM01 (sample SAMN05416872, study PRJEB24817) | seawater metagenome | isolation source: Sea water | place: Canada:Atlantic | collected 2013-11
CGAGATCTACACTATCCTCTTCGTCGGCAGCGTAAGATGTGTATAAGAGACAGCCATCAGAGCGATCGTGATAAGCCAGTAATTTACCGTCTGCGAGTAAGGCTTGGATCGCTGTAAAGAAGCCTTTTAATCGCGCTGGAGAATCAACGTCAGGTGTAACATCACCGAGTTGTTTGTAAACTTGGGCTAATGCACTGCCACCTAGACGGTTTTGGCCGTTACCTAAATCGATTGCTAATAAACGCGTATCACCTTGATCAGTCATTAATTGCGGCGTTAATGTGCTACGTACATCAAGTACTGGCGCAAATGCTGTCATCACTAGTGATAATGGCGCTGTTACTGACTTTTCTTCGCCATCTTCATTCCACTGTGTTTTCATCGACATTGAGTCTTTGCCCACTGGAATGGTAATACCCAGTGCAGGACATAGCTCTTCACCAACCGCTTTTACTGCTTCATATAAACCAGCATCTTCACCAGGGTGACCCGCTGCAGACATCCAGTTTGCTGACATTTGTAATTGGCTAATATCGCCGATATGAGCTGATGCAATATTGGTAATTGATTCAGCCACCGACATACGTGCTGATGCGCCAAAGTTAAGTAGTGCAATTGGGCTACGCTCACCCATTGCCATTGCTTCACCAGCATAGGTATCAAAACTTGCAGCAGTAACGGCACAGTTTGCCACTGGCACCTGCCATGGGCCAACCATCTGATCGCGTGCAACAAGTCCTGTTACGGTGCGATCGCCAATGGTGATCAAGAATCCTTTATCAGCAACCGTTGGTAGGCTTAGAACACGCATTACTGCGTCATCAATTTCAATATTAGATGTGTTAAATACTTCACCTTTAGCAACTTGAGTTTTTACATCACGGCTCATTTTTGGTGGCTTACCTAATAATACGTCTAAAGGCATATCAATTGGTTTGTCATCAAAATGGCTGTCGGTAAGTGTTAGATGATCTTCTTCAATCGCTTCACCAACTACGGCATATGGTGCACGCTCGCGCTGACAGATAGCATCAAACTGTGCCAATTTATCTGCAGGAACCGCCATCACGTAACGCTCTTGTGACTCATTACACCAAATTTCATGTGGTGCCATGCCAGGCTCATCGTTTGGCACATTACGCAGTTCGAAGTTACCACCACGGCCGCCATCATGAACAAGTTCAGGGAACGCATTTGAGATACCGCCCGCGCCTACATCATGGATAAAGGCAATTGGGTTTTCTTCGCCAAGCTGCCAACAACGGTCGATAACTTCCTGACAACGACGCTCCATTTCTGGGTTTTCACGTTGTACAGATGCAAAATCTAAATCTTCGGCTGATTGGCCAGATGCCATAGATGACGCCGCGCCGCCGCCAAGACCGATGTTCATCGCAGGGCCGCCAAGAACAATGAGTTTAGCGCCAACTGGGATTTCACCTTTTTGAACGTGCTGGTCACGGATATTACCTAGACCACCAGCAATCATAATCGGTTTGTGATAACCACGAACTTCAAGGCCAGCATGTGAGTTAACTTGTTCTTCATAAGTACGGAAATAACCACATAAGGCAGGACGACCAAATTCATTATTAAATGCCGCGCCGCCAAGTGGCCCTTCAATCATAATATCAAGTGCTGAAACAATGCGTTCTGGTTTGCCAAAATCTGTTTCCCATGGCTGCTCAGCACCCGGGATTTTAAGATTCGACACGGTAAATCCTGTTAAACCAGCTTTTGGTTTTGAACCACGACCAGTTGCACCTTCATCACGAATCTCACCACCAGAGCCAGTTGCAGCGCCAGGAAATGGGGAAATTGCGGTTGGGTGATTGTGGGTTTCAACTTTCATTAGGATATGAATGTCTTCTTGATTGTATTCATATTCACGTGATTGCGGATTTGGGAAGAAGCGCCCTGCTTTTGAGCCAACCATGACAGAGGCATTATCTTTATAAGCAGATAATACATTTTCTGGGTGCTTCTCGTAGGTGTTCTTAATCATTTTAAATAATGATTTTTCTTGTTGCTCACCGTCAATCGTCCAATCGGCATTGAAGATTTTATGACGACAATGCTCTGAGTTTGCTTGCGCAAACATCATTAATTCTATGTCATTTGGATTACGGTTAAGGGTGGTAAACGATTCAACTAGGTAATCAATTTCATCATCTGCTAGCGCTAGCCCCATTTCAGTGTTTGCTGCAACTAATGCCGCTTTACCACCTACTAGAATATCAACACTACGCATTTTACTTGGCGTTGCGCTGTAAAATAGTTGCTGGGCACTTTCTAATGAGTTGTTAGCGACTTCCATCATGCGATCGTGTAGTTCTCCAACAAGCACTTGGTGCTGCTCGTCAGATAATTCACCTTCAACGTAATAAGCAATACCACGTTCTAGTCGGTTAATTTGGCTTAAACCACAGTTGTTCGCAATGTCCGTTGCCTTAGAAGACCATGGTGAAATAGTGCCTGGGCGCGGCGTCACTAAGATAAGCTCACCAACCGGCTGATGTTCAGCAATCGTTGGTCCATAGGTTAATAGCTTCTTAAGTTTTTCTAGCTCACTCGCATTTAACTCACTGGCTAAGTCAGCGAAATGCATATACTCAGCGTAAATTCCGGTCACTGGAAGATTTAGCTGTGCAAAATTAGCGAGAAGTTTAGTAGTACGAAATTCAGAAAGCGCTGGGGCTCCGCGAAGGATTTCCATAGAGATATTCACCAATTAACTGTGGATGGGATAAAATTTAGCGCTATTATAAGTGAATTGGATCACAAAATTAACCATTTATGTGATATTTCTCACATCGCTATTTTAATTGGCATCTGCTATAAATAGATAACTGCCCCATATTCTTAAATTTACTAGGCTAACGCATTGATATCTAAACACTCTAAATTGACAATTGGCCAACAAATAAGCATTGCCATTGGGTGTTTATTACTACTCTCTTGTACTCAACCTGTAACAGAAACACACCTTGATGATATCAAGGAGGATAAGGTGTTGGTGATCGGTACACTTTATAGCCCAACAAGCTATTTTGAAGGTGAAAAAAGTGCCATAGGTATGGATAGTGAATTAGCTCGACAATTTGCCCAATATTTAGACGTTGAATTACAAATTGTCTCTAATGCTGATCTTAGCGAATTATTTAATCAGATGGATGAAGGCAAGATAGATATTATTGCTAGCGGCCTAACAGTTACACAAGCACGGTTGAGTAAAATGCGTTTTGGCCCTCCTTTCTACCAAGTTGCTCAACAAGTGGTTTTTAAACAAGGTAAGAAACGCCCTCGCAAACTTAGCGATTTAACTGGTTCTTTGATGGTGGCAAAGGCAAGTAGTCATGTTGATACGTTGTCTCAACTCAAACTTGAAAATCCTGAATTAATCTGGAAAACAAGCAGTACCCACAATCCTGATGAATTATTAAAACTCGTGATTGATGAAGAGATTGATTACACCCTTGCTGACTCCAATGTTTTGGCACGTAATCGACGTGTGTACCCCGATTTAAGTTTGGCGTTCACGGTAACGCGCGATGACTCGTTGGCCTGGGCATTGGCAGATAATGGTGATGACTCGTTGTTTAGTGAAGTGATTGCCTTTTTTGGTGAACAGCAATCTAACGGCGCACTTGCCCAACTTGAAGAGAAATATTTTGGCCATGTTCAACGTTTTGATTATGTCGACACCCGTGCCTTTATCAAGGCCATTGATAAGAAGCTCCCAAAATACCAAATTTTATTTGAGTTAAATGCTAAAGATTTAAAATGGGAACAGCTTGCAGCATTGTCTTATCAAGAGTCTCATTGGAACCCCCGCGCAAAATCGCCAACAGGCGTTCGCGGCATGATGATGTTAACCCTACCAACCGCAAAACAAATGGGCGTTAAAAGCAGACTCAATGCTGAACAAAGTATCCAAGGTGGGGCAAAATATCTCACACGCTTGTTGTCTCGACTACCGGAAACTATTCCTCAATCTCAGCGTTTTTGGTTTGCTCTTGCATCTTATAATGTTGGTTATGGCCATTTAATGGACGCGAGAAAACTAGCGCAGCAATCCGGTAAAAACCCCAACAGTTGGAGTCATGTAAAACAGATGTTGCCACTGTTGGAGAAAAAGAAATACTACCGTAAAACGCGTCACGGCTATGCTCGCGGCCGAGAAGCAGTACACTACGTTGATAGCATTAGACGGTATTACGATACGCTTATTGCGATGGATCTTGATAGCAAGCTAGCGCCTATCGATTTAGAATTGGCAGCGCGAATTGATTCTTTACCTGTTCCAGCACAAGCATCCCTGCAAATAAACGAAGAGTTGGAGTTAAAAAATTAATTAATACCATTGCATTAGAGTGAAAAAATACGCTAGATTATAATGACTTGTTTATTGTGTGTTCGCCTTTAATCTTTGAAGTTAAGCAACAGCAACGCAATACTTTAAAGGATAGCGATTGTTGTTCGCGTATATGGAATATTATGAATCATCACTCACCGACCAAAAGCTCCACCAATCTATCTGTTATATTTACTATTGTTATAGCGATAATCATTTCTGCCACAGCCATTTTTGTCACCACCAAACTCTATCAAAAAGCTAATTATCTCGACAAGAAGTGGGACGAATATAGAACGGTACTTGTCAAGAAACAGGCGGTTAATGTTAAAATTTCACCTGTTTTTAGCGAAACAGGATTGTTAGGAGATATAAGACGTTATGCCTTCTCTCCCAATAAGATTGGCGAAAATCATATAAAAGCAGAATTAGAAGCCTATAAAGAAACACTAACGCTCTATCGCAATTTACAAGGATTAACGGTAGTCGAAACGCGGTTACTAATGACTGTAAATGAAGAAATTACAAAACTCAAAAATTCATTTTATTTAGTGGTCAACTTTGCAGCAAAGGGCCAAGTTGAAAAATATAATGCCATTGGCGATTCACTCTACTCCAGCCAAGGCCAAGAAGCCGTCGACAAATTAACTAATTTAAGCACCAATCAGTACAATGATAGCGCAACACACATTAGCGAAGTCGTCAGTGAATTGGCATTACTCGTGCTTGCCAGTTTGATGGTTATGCCATTGATTATCTATTTACTCATTACACAGTGGCGAGACCGCCATAAAGTCAGTAAGGATGTTCTCGCTAAGCATAATCGCTTTGAATTAGATAAAATTTTCCGCCATACGGCCGTACCGGCGCTTATAGTTAATCGCTCAGGCGATATTGTTAATGCGAATACAAGGGTTTGTGAATTAACGGGTTATAGCATGAACCATTTAATGTCCAAACACCTTGAACAGCTGATCGTGAAACCGCCATCGGCAATGCTGAAGCAAATAATGCACTTTTCAAAAAAACCATTACCGACTCACAGTGCTACTCAGCTGATTACCAATAAAGGCAATGTTTTACGCGTTGATATTGATATAACGCAGATTCAAGATGGGCCCAATTTATTATCCATCGTCGCTCTTAGAGATATTGAAGATTTTGAATTGGCGGCTGAACACCAAGAATGTATTAATCAAATGAACCATTTCTCCCAAGATGTAAATGGAATTGGCAGCTGGTATTGGCATTTTGCCACCGATAAATTGCTGTGGTCTCGTAAATCTTATGAGATTTATGGCTTTGACAATGGCGAGATTGAAATTAGTCAAGAAATCATTCTAGCGGCAGTGCCAACTGAAGAACGAGATGATGTTAGCAATGCTATTAATGAAGCGGTTATTTTCGGCAATGAATTAAACATCAGTCATCACATTAATTTACCAAATAACGAACAACTATTTGTCCATCAACGCGGTCATGTCACCTCCGATGAAGCTGGAAAGCCATTATTTATGGTAGGTACCATTGAGTTAGCGGAAAAAGACTCTGAGAAATCAATGATGCGTGATATGTCTGATCGTGTTTTTAACTCTTCGTTAGACGCCATGGCGATCACAAATCAGCGAAACACCATTTTAAAAGTCAATGAAGCATTTGTCAGAATGACAGGATTTAGTGATGAAGAGGCAGTTGGTCAGCAATTGTCTTCCATTAACCGTGCAACTTTCTTCGATCAATGCATTTACGATAACATTAATGACCAAGTAAAAGCAGAGCATAGTTGGGCCGGCGAGTTATGGAACGTTAAAAAAGACGGTGAAGTCTATCCTACCAACCAACATATCTGTGCTCTGTCATTTGAGAATAACGAAATCAGCCGCTATTTGTGTACCTTTAGAGATATTAGCGACCACAAAGCACTTGAAGAGCGTATCATAAACAGTCGAGCAGTTGACCGCGTCACCATGTTACCGTCTCGGTCAGTATTGCAAGACAGATTAAATCAATCGATAAAGCGTCATGAACGAGACGGCCATCAGAGCGCTGTACTTGTTATTTCAATTAGTCATTTCCTAAAAGATTTGAGTGAATCTAATCACGTAAGTGCGATTAAGATTTTGGCACAGCGTATCACTCAAATAACGCGGGATCATGACACTATTGCACGATTTGGTCGTCAAGAATTTGCAGTATTATTGGAAGGCCTCAACCTGCCCGAAGATGCGTACGTTGTTGCAGACAAAATCAGAATGAAGTTAATCCAGCCATTGACAATTAACAACATTACCATTGAGCCTGATTGCGCCATTGGTATTAGCTTACACCCATTACACGCCACCGGCGATGAAACGTTAATTCAGTATGCCGATGCAGCAATGCAGCAAGCAAAAATTGCACACAACAGTAGCATTCAAACATTCAATCAACATATTTTAGGTATTTATAATAGCGAGCAACACCTAAATTCACAGTTAAAACGCGCGATAGATCTTAAAGAACTCGCCGTCAATTATCAGCCTGTTATTAATTTTGACAATCAACAAATTTCACGCTGTATTGCACACGTGAGATGGCATCATCGTGCCTATAATACCCAAGACACTAAAAAATTTATTGCCTCAGCTAAGCAAGGAAGCCTCAGCAAGCCTTTACACGATTGGCTACTTGAAAACGCAATTAAGTACGCCACACAATGGAGCAATGCGGGCTTAGATAAGTTAGAGCTTCAAGTTAAGCTTGTGAAAGATCAACTTGACGAGCCAGGATTTGGCCAAGAAATAAAGAGTTTACTGAATGTTTATCAATACCCACCAACTCAATTAGTGCTCGAAGTTACATATGACGCGGTTCAGTCCAACGAGTTAATCATTGAAGAATTCAAGATGTTGGCCGATGCAGGTGTGAAAATTTTGGTTGTCAATATTCCAGACGGTCCACAGGCATTTAGTCTGTTAAAATCTCATTATATATCGCAAGCGCATACTCACCGCTATCCTATTTCTGACGAGCAATTAGCGTCAGAAACGATTGCTAATTGTGAGCGTGTGCTTAGCCAAATAAGGGATATGGAAATTTATCCTAATAACTTTAATTGGCCACAACATACCTTTGTGAGTGAGTTCAAGGATGCATCGACGCGTAAACAAAAGAGCATGTTGGTTTGTGGCTCAATCGACACACAAAATCTCATTGCACTTGGAAATAAGTTGCTTAATACGACGACTTAAGTAAATTACGCATTGAGAACGGTGTTCAGGATACCCAATTAACTACATTTCACCGTTGTAATTCTTAATAAATGAGGCACAATAATGCCCTCTTATTTATTAGAATTACTATTGTGGAGTAACTTAATGACTCAGCTAACTCACCTTAATCAACAAGGTGAAGCCAATATGGTTGATGTAAGCAAAAAAGACACGACAGTTCGTACAGCACGTGCTCAAGCCGTAATTAGTATGTCTCCTAAAACACTTGCGTTGATATCCGACGGTGAACATGCAAAAGGTGATGTATTTGGCGTGTCACGAATCGCTGGAATTCAAGCAGCCAAAAAATGTAGTGACTTAATTCCACTATGTCACCCATTAATGCTGTCTAAAGTTGGTATTGATTTCTCAATACAAGCAGAATCAAATAGCGTATTAGTGACGAGTTTATGTAAACTAAGCGGTAAAACGGGTGTTGAAATGGAAGCCTTAACAGCCGCTTCTGTTGCAGCATTAACATTATTTGACATGTGTAAAGCAAGTGATCCGGCAATGGTTATTTCCGACATTAAAGTTTTGGAAAAGCGAGGTGGAAAGTCAGGCCATTGGACTATTTAACAATAATCGTGACGTTTATTTGTAAAAAGGACGTCTTCTTTTGTTAAATAGACGCCTTATAGCACTATCTTCGATAATGTTGTGCTCAAGCCGACTGGTTCAATTGACCGGGATATATATACTTCTATTAATGGGGAGTCTTTTTAGCGGTAGATACATATCCTAAACTGAATGCAGTTAGGCATAGAGGCAATAACTATCAGATCTAGTACAGATACAAGAATTCTACCTATCGAAAATTTAGATAATATAAAAATACAGACATCGGTTAAACGCTACGTGCCGGCTCAAAAGTCATGGCTACTTGAACGAGAAAGTAACTAGAATGCTTGAACCTATCGCGTCGGTATCTATGACAAGTGTCCCACATTTGATTGGGGCCATTATATTCTTTTTACTCGCAATTAGGTCAGTATGCGAATCCATGGGTTCTAACACTCGCCGCGCAAATCGATATCTTGGATTTATTTTCACTTGCTTCTTCATCTTACTTAGTGATGAATTCATTCGAACAAACATTCCCTTTATAGTTTGGAATGAAACATTAATATCTCCTACACTCCTACTAATTGGTCCGTTTACCTTTCTCTATACATCATCAATGCTCAATGGAGCTACAACGGGCTCATGGCGACATTTTCTTCCATTTTTGATTTATTTTTCAATTACATTCATTAACTATATCATTTTGCCTAGTAACAAGCAGATCCCAACGTCTTTACTCTTTGCTTGTCTCTATTTATCTACATTATTGATATATGTATATATGTCTTTGATTGCTATCAATCGATATTCGCAACAAGTAAGATTGCTATACTCAGATTTAAAATTTCATGACCTATCATTATTTAAAATCTGGACCTCTTTCATCACATTATTTGCATTTTATATTGGGATTGAGCCATTTATTACGTTATGGATTCAACCTCCACTAACAAATACACAATTGCATTATTGCTTCACGATTTTGGGGATGTTTATTACGTTATTTCCAAATACAACCGCACAAAAGTCATTAGCAGATTTTCCTGTACAAGAAAAATACGACTCAGGAACACCATCTAAAGACGAACTATTAGACATTGTATTTAGGGAACTTAAGCAACAAACTGAAAGTCAGCACTATTATCGTCAGAATGGCCTTACATTATATGACCTAGCCCAATATATTGGTTTTGCTGAACATACAATGTCAAACGCACTTAACCAAGTAGGCATGATTGGATTTTATGATTTTATTAATGATTATCGAATTAAAGAAGCTAAAGAAAAACTGGTATCTTCTCCCTCCCGTGCAGTCATCGATATAGCAATGGACGTTGGTTTTAACTCTAAATCAGCTTTTTATACAGCCTTCAAAAAGCGAGAACAACTTTCACCAAGCCAATATAGAAAATCACAAGTAAAAACACATTAATTGGCTTACAAAGACGTCTTTCTGCGCTAGAAAGACACTTAATAAGCCCAAATTATCAATACTGAGTTCTTTTATCTTCAAGAGATACTCAATATGTTTGTTCATCATCTAAATTTAATTAGGCTAACACTTTTCGCTGTTGCACTTATTACATCCCTATCGTCTATTGCTACATCTCACAAAATAGCTAGGCCCAGCCTTTGGCAATCGTCTGCTAAAGATACATATGTAAGTATTGTCGAAGATAACGTGACGTTCTACGAAGTGACCTATGGTGATAAAACAGTGATGAGTCAACCAACGTGCTTAGAAGTGAAAAATCTTGGCGACAATAAACAACTCGAACTCTCTATTCCTAGTTCTATTGATGACTTTAATATAGTTGACAATGAGCATATCAGCTACGCCGCGCCAGGTGACTTGCAGTCTCACGTTTTAACCTCTATTGATGAGTTACCTGTAAGTTGCAAAACACCGCTCACAATTAGCAAAAATTATATGCACCAACCCTTATTAGATTTTGACATTTTTTGGAATAATATTAACGAAATGTATGCATTTTTCGCGCTACGCGGGATTTCTCAACAACAATGGAGGAAATACTATCAAGAGTATAGCGTTAGGGCTCAACTCACTAAAAATTCAACACAACTCTTCTCATTATTTAGCAGATTAATGGCATTGGTATTCGGTGATACAAATATCTCAGGTCAATTGATAAAAGGCGACGGGCATGTAGGACTGGTCGATCCGAGAAACGATGAAAGCTGGGAATTCGAACGTAACAATAGCAAAAATTATAGCCGTAGCAGAGCAGTAAGAAGCAACCCATTGGAAACTGAAAAAAATGTGCTATTTGACCAAAAAACATTTAAACCGCTAATCAATAGAGGAAAAATGTGGGGAGTTTTATCACTTTTTACTAAAATAAAAAACCAAAACACAGGGTATCTTTTATTAAACTCAATGATTGATTACCACAACGGCCATGGTTCTATCACTATTGATGATTTCTCAATTCAAAAATCTGCTACTAAACAATTTATGAATAGTGCAATATCGATGGCAAACAAGCACAAGCTAGACACCATCATTGTCGACGTTCGCCATAATATGGGCGGTTATGATCAAATTGCGTTGCAAATAGCGAGTTATTTTTCTATTGACTCACGCCTAGTGTTAGAAAAGAAAGCACGAATAGGCGGTACGATAGACGAACCTCAATGGTCATCACCGTATTTCCACACTGTAGTTCCTCATGAAAACGGATTCAAAGGGCAAGTCATTCTTCTAACGAGCGATTATACGGTCAGTGCTGGTGAATCGTTCACATTAGCGATGTCTTCGTTTCCTAACGTAATCATTATGGGGCAGTCAAGTAATGGTTCTTTATCTGACGTATTACAAAAACACACAACGAATGGTTGGACATTATCACTCAGTAACGAACAATATAGCGCCATTCATTACGACGGCAACCAACCTAGTAAGATACTGGAGGGGATCGGTATAGCACCGGATATTACAATTGCACAGTCAAATACAAGTGTCATTGACGCAATCAGCGACACTGACAAATTACTACAGCACGCGATGAAATATGCTGTTGTACCAGAAGATAGGAAATTGGCCCAATGACTCTTACTACATGGTTAGCCTACCTTGGAGTTATTAGTATTTTTATTCTAATTCCTGGGCCAAGCGCACTATTGTGTATCGACCATGGCGCTCAGCGGCCATTTAGAGTTGCATTAATTACAGCTTATGGCAGTACTGCAGCGTCTTTAATTTTGATAACACTGGCATTTTTTGGGGTTGGGTTGCTTCTTAATGACCATATAATACTCTTTAACGGCGCTAAATTAATCGGAGGGTTATATCTGCTCTACATCGCTTACGAAAAATTGTCGACTAAAGATATGAACTCCTTAAATAACTCACAAGCATACGCTGCCAAATTCCAAGGGTTGTGGGTCGGGTTAAGTAATCCAAAGGATATTTTATTTTTTGCAACCTTGTTACCAAATTTCATCAATTGGGATCACCCCTTGATGCCTCAGTATTTGCTATTTTCATTAACTTGGATTTTTCTCGACGTCAGTGTGCTTTCGGGCTACTGCTTCATTGGTAAATCATCTTCTAAAACTACAATAGTTAAAAACAATCAGCACCTATTCGCAAAATTAATGGCAGTGATGCTTGTATTACTTGCAGTAGGTGTTTTAGCTAATATAGAAATCTAGATAAATTGGAATAGTTATATGTCAAAAGCCTTTAGAGAGAACATTTAATGTTGTCTCTTTTACGCTGATGACATGACTAGATATTAAAAAACTGAGATGAAATTAATACTAGAGATACCAACATCATTCTCACAAGTAAAAAAAAGCAACGACCAAGGTCGTTGCTTTTCTAATATATTAAATATATCTAATTAGTGCTGTTCACTCGCTAAATTAACAGTGTATTTAGGAATTTCGACGACTAGATCTTCTTTGTTGATACACGCCTGACAACCTAAGCGAGATTCTTGCTCCAAGCCCCATGCTTTATCAAGCATGTCATCTTCAAGCTCATCAGACTCTTCTAATGAATCAAAACCTTCACGTACAATCATATGACAAGTCACACACGCACATGACTTTTCACACGCATGCTCGACACTGATACCATTGGCTAACGCAACGTCTAATAGCGTTTCGCCTTCTTGGGCTTCTACCACCGCGCCTTCTGGGCATAGCTCTTCATGGGGTAAAAATATAACTTTAGGCATTATTTGGCTCCTAATTGTGATACCCGTGCATCACATATTTTAAAATTTAAATATCATCAACCGATTGGCCAGACAACGCATCACGAATTGACTGATCCATACGCTTAGCTGCAAAACTGCTACTCGCATTGTCACAATCGCCAATCGCTTGCTTTATCGCTTTAAGATCGCCCGCTTCAACCGCTTGTTCTAGTTCAGACATTGCATGACGTATTTGTGTTAACTCTTGCTCGTCCAGTAATTTTCCGTCGGCACTCAACGCACTCACTAAACCTTCCAAGACACGTGACGCTTCAACTTTTTCTTCTGCAAGCATACGAGCATCCATGTCACCTTTAGCAAAGGTCATGGAATCTTTGATCATTTGTGCAACTTCATTATCACTTAAACCAAATGACGGCTTAACTTCAATAGATGCTTGAACACCACTGCTCTTCTCCATTGCGCTAACACTTAACAAACCGTCAGCATCAACTTGGAAAGTGACGCGAATGTGCGCCGCGCCAGCAGCCATCGGTGGAATGCCGCGTAGTTCAAAGCGAGCAAGAGAACGACAATCTTCAACTAATTCACGTTCACCTTGTAAAATGTGCAGCGCCATCGCTGTCTGACCATCTTTAAAGGTTGTAAATTCTTGCGCCTTCGCCACGGGGATCGTGCTATTACGGTGAACAACTTTTTCCGTTAAACCACCCATGGTTTCTAAACCAAGCGACAGTGGTAAAACGTCTAATAGCAACATATCTGATTCAGGTTTATTACCTGCTAAGATATCCGCTTGAATAGCCGCGCCAATAGCGACAACTTTGTCTGGATCAATACTGGTTAATAGTTCTTTGTCAAAATAACCACTTACCTGCTGACGAACTAACGGCACGCGAGTTGAGCCACCAACCATAACAACTTGCTTGATTTCATCAACCGACAACTGTGCATCACGCATAGTACGACGACAAGCCATAATAGTGCGTTTAACTAACGGTGCTATTAGTTCGTTAAATTGTTCACGCGATAATTCACCCTGCCAATGACTGCCACACGGTAAATCTAGCGATAATTTAGCAACTTTTAAAAAGCTTAGCTGTTCTTTTGCATCACAAGCAACTCGCGTAATTTCACGCTGAAGTGCAGGCGAATGATCACCTGTATAACCAGATTGCTGAATAATCCATTGGCTAATACACGCATCAAAATCATCGCCACCTAACGCTGAATCACCGCCAGTGGCCAATACTTCAAACACGCCTTTATTAAGTCGCAAGATTGAAATATCAAAAGTACCGCCACCTAAATCATAAACCGCAATCACGCCTTCTTCATGGCTATCTAAACCATAAGCAATGGCTGCTGCCGTTGGCTCATTTAACAACCGTAATACTTTAAGGCCCAGTAATTGTGCTGCATCTTTGGTGCCTTGACGCTGCGCATCATCAAAATAGGCAGGTACTGTAATAACAGCCCCAACTAAATCACCGCCAAGTGATTGTTCTGCCAATGCAACAAGCGGGCGTAGAATCTCGCTTGACACTTGAATTGGATTCACCAAACCATGACGGGTTTCAATGTTAATTAAACCGTTTTCGGTTGGCTTTAAAATATAAGGAAGTTCATCATGCTGCGCTTGAATATCGTTAAGTGTACGCCCCATGAAGCGTTTAACAGACACAACGGTATTGATAGCATCGCTAATGGCGTGAAGTTTCGCTTCGTGACCAGCTTCAATACCAGATTCACCGTAGTGAACAATAGAAGGAAAAGAGTCGCGATTTTGGCTATCAGATAGCGTTACCGCTTCACCGCTACGAACAGTAGCCACTAAGGAATTAGTAGTGCCTAGATCAATACCGACCGCTAAACGGTGTTCATGAGGAGCCGTACTTTGACCAGGCTCAGAGATTTGCAATAACGCCATAATAGTTTCTTAATACTGTTGATTGCTGCTTATTCTACCCTGATAACATGTTGTTATACGATTATTATTAAAAATCGAATAACTTATCTTCAAGGGCAACTGCCTCTTGAGAGAGTTTCAGCATGAACTTAAGCTTTCTTACCTCATCACCTGCCTTTTCAAACGACACTTGATCAGCTTGTTGAAACAGAGATGAAAATAAACGATTAATAGATTTGATGTACCCGTCGACTTCCGATTGAAAGTCCATCAATGCCTGCTCAGGATCGCTTGCGCTTGGGATATCTTCTAGCGTTTCACGTAGTTCCATTTGTTGCATTAAAAACATTGGGTCTTTTAACGTTTGGGTTTCGTGTGCTAATTCAATGCCATTAATAGACAAGATGTGTTGCGCACGACTATCGATGTGCTTTAAAACATCAAAACCATCGTTAATTTGTGCTGCCTTTTGCACTGCCAACAAGCGTTCACGCTCAGTTGCATTAGCAAAATTATCGGGATGAACGTGACGTTGCAACTCTAGATATTTTGCTTTTAAATCACCAGTATCAATATCAAATGACACGGGTAAGGCAAATAATTCGAAGTAGTTCATTCAGGTCGCTATTTAAACAGAGAAGCTTTCGCCACAACCACATTCACCATCAACATTAGGGTTTCTAAATTCGAACCCTTCGTTAAGGCCTTCTTTAACGAAATCCAACTCAGTACCGTCGAGATAAACTAAGCTTTTCGCATCGACAATAATTTTAACGCCGTGTTGTTCAAACACTTCATCGCCATCATTTAAATCGTCAACAAATTCTAAAATATACGCTAAGCCTGAACAGCCAGACGTTTTAACGCCAAGACGTAAACCAAGACCTTTACCGCGATTTTCCAAGAAACTGCTAACGCGTTGAGCTGCCGTTTCAGAGACAGAAATTGCCATAATAGATACCCTAAACTAAAGGCGTAACTAGCGTTACGCCGATCAAACTATTTTGCTTTGTAATCTTCAATTGCCGCTTTAATAGCGTCTTCTGCTAAAATTGAGCAGTGAATTTTTACAGGCGGTAATGCTAACTCTTCAGAAATATCACGATTGCTGATTGCGCCCGCTTCATCTAATGACTTACCTTTAACCCATTCAGTAACTAATGAGCTTGATGCAATTGCACTACCACAGCCATATGTTTTGAATTTAGCATCTTCAATAATGCCTTCATCACTGATTTTTAATTGTAGCTTCATTACGTCACCACATGCTGGTGCGCCAACCATACCAGTTGCAACTGTTGGATCGTTTTTATCGAATGAACCTACGTTACGTGGGTTCTCATAATGATCGAGTAATTTTTCGCTATATGCCATTGTACTATCTCCTGTCTCTTAACAAATCGCCTAGTGGGCAACCCATTCAACACTATCTAAATCAACACCATCTTGGAACATTTCCCAAAGCGGTGACATTTCGCGCAATTTACCAATCGATTGCGTCATTTGCTCAATGGCGTGATCAATTTCTTCTTCGGTTGTAAAGCGGCCAACGCTAAAACGAATTGAGCTATGTGCCATCTCATCGTTTAAACCAAGTGCACGTAATACATATGACGGCTCTAAACTTGCTGAAGTACACGCACTGCCTGATGAAACGGCTAAATCTTTAAGTGCCATCATTAACGACTCACCTTCAACATAGTTGAAGCTAATGTTTACGATGCCTTTGTAACCTAATTCACGGTCGCCGTTTAAATAAGTCTCTTCAATCTTCATTAAACCATCAATTAAACGTTGGCTTAAACGCTCAATGTGCTCTTTATCTTTTGCACTGTCTAATGCAGCAACACGACAAGCTTCACCCATACCAACGATTTGATGCGTTGCTAATGTACCACTACGCATACCACGCTCATGACCACCACCATGCATTTGCGCTTCTAAGCGAATACGTGGCTTACGACGAACGTAAAGTGCGCCAATCCCTTTAGGACCATAGATCTTGTGGCCAGAGAAAGACATCAAATCAACTTTCAATTCGTTTAAATCAATATCTAATTTACCAAGACTTTGTGCGCCATCGACATGGAAAATCACTTTACGAGCACGAAGCATTTCGCCCATCGCTGCGATATCTTGAATGATACCAATCTCGTTGTTCACGTGCATGATAGATACTAAAACCGTATCTTCACGCAATGCGCCTTCAAGTTGTTCTAATGTGATGATGCCGTTTGCTTGTGGCTCTAGGTAAGTTACTTCAAAACCTTCACGCTCTAATTGACGAGTTGTGTCTAAAACGGCTTTATGCTCAGTTTTTGAAGTAATAATGTGCTTGCCTTTCTTTGCATAGAAATGAGCAGCACCTTTGATAGCGAGGTTGTTTGATTCTGTTGCACCAGATGTGAAAACGATTTCACGAGCGTCAGCGTTAATTAACTCAGCAATTTGATTACGAGCAACGTCAACAGCTTCTTCTGCTTGCCAACCGAATCGATGTGAACGCGATGCAGGGTTACCGAAGTTACCTTCCATCGTTAAACAATCAATCATTTTTTGCGCAACGCGCGGATCCGCTGGCGTAGTTGCCGCGTAATCAAAGTAAATTGGTAATTTCATTTCTTGCTCCACCTCGTTACTACACGTAATCAAGGTTATCTATTGCTAATTCTAAAATTGCTAAATTTTAACTACTTAATGGTTACTATAATTATTATAATGTTCATCAATCTCGTGTGTTAAACCCACTGGGCATCACACGTCACATCAACCCAACTGGTTAGTGTGAAAAATTTCATTTTGCTGATCATGCCCAGCCAGCTCTTGCGCCATATTTTGTTTGTTCGCAATATCGATAATTTCAGAATTATCCATCAACTCGCCCAAACTAACGCTATCTAAAAAATCTTGCATTTTAACGCTAAAATCATTCCACAAAGAGTGTGTTAAACAACGTCCACTTGGTGAACAAGGCTTATCACCTTTACATTGTGTTGCTACCACTGAATCATTCACTGCACCGATAACGGCACCAATAGAAATTTCAATTGCTTCTTTAGCTAATTGATAACCGCCACCAGGGCCTCGGATGCTTTCGACAAGCTTCGCTTTACGTAATTTAGAGAAAAGTTGCTCTAAATAAGACAACGATATCCGCTGTCTTTCTGAAATATCTGCTAGACAAACAGGTCCATGTGTTTGATGTAATGCAACATCTAACATCGCCGTTACAGCGTAACGTCCTTTCGAAGTTAATTTCATTACATTGCCTCGCAATAGTTACTGTGGAGGCAATTACATCAAACCCGACTAATTTAGTCAAGTATATACCTGACTAATTTAGTCGGATTAGTGATTAATTATACTAAATGACTATTAGCTATCTTTATCATTGTCAATTCTGCCGCGTTGAGTCGCTGTCAAAATGCCTCGTAAAATATTCAATTCTACAATTTCAGGACGTGCACGATTATACATGCGGCGTAATTTCGTCATCACTTGACCAGGGTGCGCCTTAATAATGAAACCGATTTGATTTAGCGACTCTTCTAAATGCTGATAGAAGCCTTCCATATTTTCAGACGACGGATATTGCTCTTCTGGCACATCATTAACCACAGGTTCAACACCAGCCAACGCCGCCATTCGCACTTCATAACATAAGGTTTGCACAGCCATTGCTAAATTTAATGAGCTGTAATCAGGATTCGCCGGAATACACACGTGATATTGACACAACTGTAATTCATCATTGGATAAACCACTATTCTCACGACCAAATACCAAGGCAACCGGGTAGTTAGGCGCTTCTTGAATTAGCTTAATACCACTCTCACGTGGATCTAACATCGGCCATGGCAGTGTACGAGAACGTGCACTAGTACCAATAACTAAGCCACAGTCTTTCACTGCATCTTCTAAGGTCGTTTCAATAGTCACTGCTTCAAGCAAGTCTTTTGCGCCAGCAGCCAACGCCTGAGATTTTTCATCAATCTCAGTTTGCGGGTCAACTAATACCAAGTCAGACAGCCCCATGGTTTTCATTGCACGTGCCACACTACCGATATTACCCGGATGCGTGGTGCCAACTAAAATGACTTTAACCTTTGGCAACAATGCCATTGAAGAATCTACGGGTGTTTGATTGCTCACAAAAACTACCTTTTATCTGACTTTTATCACTTTTCTAGCTTACGAAAACCCCGATACAACAAGCATTCAAGGAAAACAGCTAAAAATAACGGGCGCCATGATAGCAAAACATTAAGTCGTTTTCTTCTATTAATTTCTTCAATCGTTCTATTAATCCCCCAATCCCTAAGCGCTTCATCATATTGAGGAAAAAGCGTGAGCAAGGTGGTGATTTTTACGCATAAAACTTGCCAGACAACATTATTCTGATAATATATGCGCCGATTAAATCTTAGCGCCTAAGCACTAAGAAAACCGTTCTTTAAAATTCAAAGGTATACACTATGCATCCGATGCTAAATATTGCAATTCGGGCAGCTCGCAGTGCAGGCAAAGTAATTATGCAGGCAACTGAGCAGCTAGATAAAGTTGAAACAAATCAAAAAGGTTCAAATGACTTAGTAACGTCAATTGATATCGCTGCTGAAGAAGCAATCATCGCTGTCATAAAAAAATCATACCCTGATCACGGATTCATCTGTGAAGAAAGTGGCGAACAAGGCAATGCCCAAAGTGAATACCAATGGATTATCGATCCGCTAGATGGAACAACTAACTTCATCAAAGCAATCCCACATTTCTGTGTTTCTATTGCCCTAAAAGTTAACGGTAAAACCGAACAAGCCGTTGTTTTCGACCCAGTACGTGATGAACTATTCACGGCAACTCGCGGTCAAGGTTCACAATTTAACAGCTACCGTACTCGTGTAACTAAAGCGAAAGACCTTAAAGGTACTGTAATTGGTACTGGTTTCCCATTCAAAGTTAAGCATTACAAAGAAACTTACTTATCAATTTTCTCTGATATGTATGATGACGTTGCAGACATGCGCCGCGCTGGTTCAGCGGCATTAGATCTTGCATACGTTGCAGCAGGTCGTTTAGACGGTTTCTTCGAAATCGGTCTTAAGCCATGGGACACAGCTGCTGGTGAATTACTTGTTAAAGAAGCTGGCGGTATTGTTACAGACTTTACTGGTGGTCACGGTTACGTATCTTCAGGCAACATCGTTGTTGGTAATCCAAAAGTAGTTAAAGCTATCTTATCTAAAATGCGTCCGCATTTAACGCCTGCTCTTTCGCGTTAGTCACTGCTTAGATAGCAAAGATTAGATAACAAAAAGCCCCCACATTAATGATTTAATGTGGGGGCTTTCTTTTTATTGGTTTGGATTATTGAGCAACGACAACAGGAATATGTTGATGCTGTTTCTCACCTAACTTAAACATTACACATTCACCACTATTCATAATGTGCCAATCTTCATTATTAGTCAGTGGGCGCGTTGCAATGACCGTGACGATATCATTTGGCGTTGTTTCTTCATGAAAATCTATCACCATGTCGGTATCAATCAACGTTGCTTGACCAAAAGGCGCACGGCGCGTAATCCAGCTTAAATTATTACTACAATACGCAATCAAGTAATCACCATTGCTTAGTAACATATTAAACACACCAAAGGCTTTTAATTCATCACCTAAGCCGCGAATAAAATCAAAAATTAGTGACGTATCTTCAGGCATCGCACCAAACTTGGCCGCCAACTTATCTAGGATCCAACAAAAAGCTAATTCGCTGTCTGTCTGCCCAACGGGATTAAAACGTGACGTCGTTAAATGACTTTCATAATCTGACAACTGACCATTGTGAGCATAACACCAATTTTGGCCCCACAACTCACGAGTAAATGGATGCGTGTTTTCTAAATTAACTTCACCGCGATTTGCTTGACGAATATGGCTTATTACCACTTCACTCTTGATCGGATAAGACTTAATTAAGTCAGCTACCTGCGATTCACAGCTTGGCAGAGGATCTTTAAAACAACGACATCCTTTGCCATCGTAAAACGTAATGCCCCACCCGTCTTTATGTGGGCCAGTAACACCGCCACGCTCTACTAATCCTGTAAAACTAAATACAATATCTGTCGGCACATTGGCACTCATGCCTAACAACTCACACATAAAATAAAACTCACTTCAAAAACAATAATTTAAACAAATCACAACTGAATAGATCACAAAAGGGAGGCAGTTATGGAGGCAACTTGGAAACCTAAAATTATAGGAATCTATTTAATTTATGGATACTACCAGAAAATATTCGATTTATCTCAGTTACCAAGGAAAACAAAGTTCGTTGTTAAATTACCCTCCCCTCAGCAAATTGTAGACCAACGAAATACGAGTTTTTAAAATGGTTTTAATTAAGTAATTTTGAAATTAGTTTCATCTGTGAATACGAGAACCAGCGCTTATATAAGCGAATAAGTAGAGCAGACTAAAATTTTCCTTTTACTATTCGTGCTGTACGTTTATTCGAAAAGAGGACGAAAGAAACTTCGATCGTAGCTTAATATGCATTTAGTATCTTCCGCATATTGGAATGCACTAATACACTCATCATCTTCAAGTGATTTAACTCGGTAGTCTTCGTATTCAGCCAAACTAGGGAAAGAAAACAAGGCTAAAGCTTTATTGTTCGCCCCTTCTGAAGGAAGAAAATATCCATGATGAATTCCACCAAATTTATTTACTAACGGAATCCAAAGCTTTGCGTAATGCTCAAACTCTTTTAATTTATAGGGATCAATTACGTAATTAAGATAACAAGTGACCAAGTGAACTACTCCATATGTATTTGGTTAATCTACGCCCGTTTAAGGGGCTGACAGTTTTTTGCTAAAATTGTGTAGTGAAATGAAACTGAGCAAACTGTTAGCAGTCCCGCTTGAATTTCTTGTCATGTACCGACTTGCACTGACAGGCCAGTTTCAATTGATATTTTATGTACAATACCATCGAAATCCGTAACTAATACGTGGTCTCCAACAAACTCAAAGCCCTCCGTGAAAATTTCGGGGCCAGATATTGTCCAGATTTGATTCCCACAGGAATCCAAACGACATATATCCAATTCCCCCCACGAAATTAAACAATCGAACTCATTTACCCAAAAGACTCCAAAGCAAGTAGAAAAATCGACTTTTTTGATCCAATTGACGTTTAGTGATGGAAGCTTTAAAGAGAATATAGAAT